>UMHR01006054.1_pt1 | contig 98286 bp, 93 predicted proteins | sample 1965581 | NCBI WGS metagenome assembly UMHR01 (sample SAMEA4836104, study PRJEB28245) | human gut metagenome | biome: gut microbiome; material: fecal sample | place: Denmark | collected 2008 | reverse complement strand
AGCGGATGGCAGCAGGCAGGGAGCGGATGGCAGCAGGCAGGGACCGGATAGCAGGCCGCCGGAAACACCGGGCGGAGAAAGTTTGGCCGCAGCGGGTCCGTCCATAGCATCCCCGCCGCCCGATTTGAGCCGCATATCCTGGACAGGCATAAGCAAAAAGATATTAGAATCCTGCAATCTTATATAAATCCCCTAAAATCTGGATGAAAATGGGAGAACCATACCCTGTTTCCTGGAAAAATCGACCTGAAGTGGGAGAAACTTGCAATTTTCGCCATTTTGGAGTATGATGAAAGGAAATTAAAACATGAGGGGGCTATAAAGCCCGAAAGAGGGTACGATATGGGTAGAGGACGCAGCCGCGGGCCATACGGCGGCCGCCGACAGGGGCTTACGGGAAACCAGCTGAAGATTCTGGGAATTGTGGCAATTCTAATTGATAATATTGGAGCAGTGGTGATTCAGGGAGGGATTCTTCATGGAACAGACAGTGCTCTTTATCATGCAGTGCTGCTGACGCCTTCCGGACATTACTGGGTGATAGCAGGACAGGTCTGCCGTTATGTGGGGAGACTGGGATTTCCTATCCTGGCATATCTCACGGCAGAGGAATTTGTGCGCACCAGGGACCGCCGGTGGTACGCCGTCAGGATGCTCCTGTTTGCCCTGTTGTCTGAAGTGCCCTTTGATTTGGCTGTGTACCACACCATGTATTATCCCCACTATCAGAATATGATGTTTACCCTGTTTGCCGGGGTGCTGGTTATGGCTGTCATGGAGTCCACCCAGAATCCGTGTTTGAAGGCAGTGGCTCTGGCAGCGGGATGCGCGCTGTCTTGGGTGCTGCAGTTTGATTATAATGTGGTGGGAGTCCTGTTCATAGCTGCCATGTACTGGTTCCGCCGCAGTGATACGGCCCAGGTGGTTGCGGGAGTGGCAATCTGCGCAGTGGAGAGCATCAGCTGCTATTGTGTGTCAGCCTTGTCTTTTGCGCCTATTGTATTGTATAATGGAAGGCGGGGGGCATTTCAGCTTAAATATATGTTCTACGTGTTTTACCCGGTACATTTTCTGGTGCTGTATGGTGTGAGCATGTGGATTGCAAAAGGAGTTTAAAATCATGATATTTGACACACATGCCCATTATGATGATGAGGCATTTGACGGGGACCGGCCGGAACTTCTGGGACGTTTGAAAGAAGCCGGCGTGGGTGCGGTTATGAATGTAGCTGCCAGCCTGGGGAGCTGCCGAAGTACCCTGAAGCTGGCCGAAGCCTATGACTGGATATACGGGGCCATGGGAGTCCATCCCAGTGAGACAGGGGAGCTGGACCAGGAGGGCCTACAGTGGATTAAGGAACAGTGTGGCCGCCGGAAGATAAAGGCCGTGGGCGAAATCGGCCTGGATTACTACTGGGAGGAACCGGCCCACGATATACAGAAAAAATGGTTTGAGGCACAGATGGATTTGGCCAGGCAGGTTAAGCTTCCAGTCATCATCCACAGCAGGGATGCCGCAAAGGATACCCTGGATATGATGAAGGCGGCTAAGGCCGGGGATATCGGAGGCGTCGTCCACTGCTTTTCCTACACCAGGGAAATGGCCAGGGAGTACCTGAACATGGGATTTTTCCTTGGAATCGGAGGCGTCCTTACTTTCAACAATGCAAGGAAGCTGAAAGAGGTGGTGGAGTATATACCTCTGGAGTCCATTGTATTGGAGACAGACTGTCCCTATCTGGCGCCGGTTCCCAACCGCGGAAAGAGAAACTCATCCCTCAATCTTCCCTATGTGGTGGAGGCTGTCAGCCAGCTTAAGGGAGTGGACCCGGAAACCGTTGTGAAGGTCACCTGGGAAAATGGAAAAAGGCTCTACCGGCTGTAGGCAGCCCGGTTATGGGAAACAGAGTTGAAAAATAGACAAAAAGCGCTGTAGTGTACGATATACAGCGCTTCTTTTTTGACTGTTCTTTTGCCCAGGCATTGACTTTTGGACGGGAATCCATTACTCTTAAAAGAGGGCCGAATCCGGTCCGCAGAAAGGAAATTATAATACATGGCGACTTTGGGTAATCCGAAAAATACCATTGAAATCATACAGAAATATCAGTTCGCATTCCAAAAGAAATTTGGTCAGAATTTTCTCATAGATACCCACGTGCTGGACAAAATCATAAGTGCCGCAGGGATTACCGGGGATGACTGCGTGCTGGAAATAGGACCGGGCATCGGAACCATGACCCAGTACCTGGCGGAGCATGCAGGAAAAGTGGTTGCAGTGGAGATTGACACCAATCTTCTGCCCATACTGGACGAGACGTTAAAGGGCTATTCCAATGTGACGGTTATCAACAGTGATATACTGAAATTAGACATGAACCAGCTGGTGGACGAGTATAATGATGGAAGGCCTATCAAGGTGGTGGCCAACCTCCCATATTATATCACCACGCCCATTATCATGGGATTGTTTGAGAGCAATGTGCCCATTGACAATATCACTGTTATGGTGCAGAAGGAGGTGGCGGACCGGATGCAGGTGGGACCCGGCTCCAAGGACTACGGCGCCTTGTCCCTGGCAGTGCAGTACTATGCAAAGCCTTATATCGTGGCAAATGTACCGCCCAACTGCTTTATTCCACGCCCCAATGTGGGATCCGCGGTTATCCGCCTGACAAGGTATAAGGAACCACCGGTACAGGTGGACGAGCCAGGTGTCATGTTCCGGCTTATAAGGGCCTCGTTTAATCAGCGCAGGAAGACGCTGCAGAACGGATTAAATAACTCGCCGGAGGTTCCGTATACAAAGGAGCAGATAGCGGCTGCCATTGAGAGCCTGGGTGTTCCTGCTTCTGTCAGGGGGGAAGCATTGACGCTGGAGCAGTTCGCCGGCTTGTCCAATTATTTTACCCGCACAGCGGGAAATGGGGCTTAAGGTTCGCAATATGATGCCAGGAATATAAAAACGGGGTCCGTGGTGTATTTCACGGGGATAAAGGGGAATAATCCTGGAAGGACAATTATCTGAATCATCAGAGAAATTATATATAAAACAGAAAGGAAGGTAAGTCGATGAACAAAAAAGTGGGTAAAATCCTGACAGCTGCGGCAGCAGGAGCAGCAGTGGGCGTGGCAGTGAAGAAGCTGCAGGACAGCCGGAAGGAAAAGGAAGATGAGAGGATTGCCGCCATTGAGGAAGCGGTGATGAATAACCGGGATTATGGCGACAGGAAAGCTTATCTGGTAGGCGGAGGCCTGGCCACCCTGGCTGCCGCCGCGTATCTGATCCGGGACTGCAGGTTCCCTGCCAACCAGATAACGGTTTACGAGGGCATGCACATACTTGGGGGAAGCAATGACGGTATCGGTACGCCGGAGCAGGGCTTTGTATGCCGCGGCGGACGTATGCTCAATGAGGAGACCTATGAGAACTTCTGGGAGCTTTTTGGATCCATTCCATCCCTGCGCCAGCCCGGACGCAGCGTTACGGAAGAAATTCTGGAGTTTGACCATGCCCATCCTACCTGCGCCAAGGCAAGGCTGGTGGATAAGGACGGCAACATTCTGGATGTGAAATCCATGGGATTTAACCAGGCTGACCGGATGGCCCTTCTGAAGCTGCTGATGACAGATGAGAAAAAGCTGGACAACCTGACCATCCAGGACTGGTTTAAGGAAACACCCCATATATTCGAGACCAATTTCTGGTATATGTGGCAGACCACCTTTGCATTCCAGAAATACAGCAGCCTGTTTGAGTTCAGACGGTATATGAACCGCATGATTTTTGAGTTCAGCCGTATCGAAACCCTGGAGGGAGTTACCAGAACTCCGTTAAACCAGTACGACAGCGTGATTCGTCCTCTGGAGACTTATCTGAGGAAGGCCGGAGTCAACTTCCGTGAGAACTGCGAAGTGACAGATATAGATTTTGCGGACGGACCCGGAATTACGGTAAAGACCCTGTATCTGAAAAAGAAGGTGGAGAGCACAGATGACTCAGGTGAGGAATCAGACGCTCCGGCCGGTCCTTCCTATGTGACGGAGGAGGTCCAGCTAAATAAGAGCGATATCTGTATCATGACCAATGCGTGCATGACGGACAGCGCTACCCTGGGAAGCCTTTACAAACCCGCGCCCGCGCCTGAGAAGAAGCCGATCAGCGGTGAACTCTGGGCCAAGGTGGCCGGAAAGAAGCCGGGCCTGGGAAATCCGGAGCCATTCTTTACCAAGCCTGAGGAGACAAACTGGCTCAGCTTTACTGTTACCTGCAAAGGCGATGATATTTTAAAGACCATTGAGAATTTTACCGGCAATGTACCTGGCAGCGGCGCTCTGATGACCTTTAAGGATTCCAGCTGGCTTATGAGCAGCGTGGTTGCGGCTCAGCCTCATTTTGTGAACCAGCCCGCCGACCAGACCATTTTCTGGGGATATGGACTGCACACAGAGGCCATTGGCGATTATGTAAAGAAGCCTATGAAGGATTGTACCGGCCAGGAGCTGTTAAATGAATATCTCCATCATCTTCATATTCCGGAGGACAGGATTGCGGAACTGATGAAGACGGTTATCAATGTGATTCCCTGCTATATGCCTTATGTGGATGCACAGTTTGAGCCGCGCAAGATGAGCGACAGGCCGCCGGTGATTCCGGCAGGTTCCACCAACTTTGCAATGGTGAGCCAGTTTGTGGAGATTCCGGAGGACATGGTATTTACTGAGGAATATTCGGTACGCGCTGCGCGCATTGCAGTTTACGGCCTTTTGGATGTAAAGAAAAAGATTTGCCCGGTGACGCCTTACAACAGGCAGCCTAAGATTCTTTTGAAGGCGCTTAAGAAATCATATCTGTAGAGGGGCATATCCATCATATGGTTAAATATCGGGCCGGCTTCTGCCGGCCCGGACTTTTGGAATACATACAGGCGGAGTACATACAGGATAGGAGACAATACCAATGATATTTATAGGAGGAATCAGTCAGGGGCAGAAAATACTGGATTATGTAAAGACTGTCATATGTGACCGGTGCGGCGGATACGGGCGATACCAGGTTTACATGACCTATATGTATTTCAGCTTTTTCTTTATTCCCCTGTTCAAGTGGAATAAGAGATTTTATGTAAAAATGTCCTGCTGTGATGCTGTCTATGAGCTGGACCAGGAGGTGGGAAAGGCGCTGCTTCACGGCCAGCAGGCAGATATAAAAAGTTCCGACCTGACGTTGGTTCAGGAGGGGCGCCGCAGGGGCTATTACGACAGCGGAACCTATAAGACCTGGAAAAAATGCGGAAATTGCGGATTTGAGACAGAAGAGGATTTTGAGTACTGTCCTAAATGCGGCAGGAGACTGTGACGGACGGCGGTGCACAGACGGCAGCAGGAGAGAAATCAGCAGCCCCTGCTGATATGAGACCGAACCAAGAATTTTTCTAAACTTCAACCTAGCCATGGCTCTTCTGGTATAGTATAATGGAATCAGCCTTTACGGGCATCTGATATTTGGAGAGGTGTTGGATGCTGCAATGGTTAGCAGCCATTGCATAAGAGAAAGGATGGGAAAATGATGGAAAATCAGAAGATGGATTTGATCCTTCAGAAGTTAGGAGGGATCGAAGGAGGCCTTGCCTCGGTAAGAGAAGATGTGCGGTCGCTGCAGGGAGACATGCAGACACTCAAAGGAGACGTGAAGACGCTCAAAGAGGATGTGCAGACGCTTAAAGACAGGGTAACCAACATAGAGATTACCTTGGAGAATGAGACCAACAGGAATATCCAGCTGATAGCAGAGGGACATTTGAACCTGGCTCGAAAGCTGGATGAAGCGTTAAAGGAATTACAGCCTAATATCATGTATCATTTAAAAGTGAATCACCTGGATGGCGAGGTCACCAAGATGAAGCGTATGTTGAATATGGCATAAAACGGATACCGGTATGGAATGCCGCAGTTCAGTTTTCACGGTTCAAATTTCATAACAATTTCAGCAAACAAGAGAGGATTTTGCAAGGCAGTAACCAGCTGCATTGCAGAATCCTTTTTGCGTTTTTGGCCCTCCATACAAGCTGTATCCATAGCCGCGTACAGGAAGGACCAGGAAACTCTGCATGTTTTTACCTTTATTTTACGCGAACCTGCTTTTGGATTTTACCTGGACAATTTAGAATCTATAAGTAGATTTGGGAGGAGAAAGGAACGGAAATGGCGGATATTTCACTGGTAAATGTATGTAAAACCTATAAAGGGGGCCAAAATGCGGTCAAGGATTTTAATTTGGATATCAGGGACCGGGAGCTGATTATTTTTGTGGGGCCGTCAGGCTGCGGAAAATCCACTACACTGAGAATGATTGCAGGACTTGAGGATATTTCCTCAGGGGAATTATGGATGGATGACTGCCTGATGAACATGGTCGAACCTAAAAACCGGAATCTGTCCATGGTATTTCAGAATTATGCCTTATATCCCCATATGACGGTGTATGAGAACATGGCCTTTGGACTCAGGGTACGCAGGACCGCGCCCGGTGAAATTGATGCCAGAGTAAGGGAGGCAGCCCGAATTCTGGAAATCAGCCATCTGCTGGACCGCAGGCCGGCTGCATTATCAGGAGGACAGAAGCAGAGGGTTGCAATCGGAAGCGTGATTGTGAGAAAGCCAAAGGCTTATCTTATGGACGAACCCCTGTCCAATCTGGATGCCAAGCTGAGGGCACAGATGCGGGTGGAAATAGCAAAGCTTCACAAACAGCTTAACGCCACCATCATATATGTGACCCATGACCAGGTGGAGGCCATGACTCTGGGTACCCGGATTGTTGTTATGAACCAGGGAATGATACAGCAGGTAGCACCTCCCGCAGAGCTTTCCCGGAATCCTGTAAATAAATTTGTGGCGGGATTCATTGGTTCCCCCACTATGAATTTTCTGGATGTGGATGTGCTGGAAGAGGATGGGACAGTCTGGCTTCTGGGACAGGGATGGCGGCTTCCTCTGGAAGGATACCAGGCCAGGAAATTAAAAGAAAAAGGGTTTGCGGGAAAACGGGTAACTCTGGGGATCCGGCCGGAAGACCTTCATCAGGAAGAATGCAGCCGGAAAAACGGTTCCGACGGTTTGAACGGAAATGACAGCGGGTGGATTGGAGTTTACATAAGTGTCAGGGAAATGCTGGGAAGCGAGGTGCTGCTTCACGGCAATACAGGGGATACGGGCCGGCTGTCGGCCAGGATGCCGGCGTCCTGCCGGGTGAAGCCGGGAGAATTCCTGCGCCTTTACGTGGATATGCCTCAGATTAAGCTGTTTGATATACAGTCAGAAGAAAATATTTTATTTGATTAGGAGACAGTGATGAAATCAGATTCATTATTAAAAAAGGCAGGGCCCTATGGATATATTTTACCGGCTCTCCTGGTGTTTGCCGTATTCCTGTTTTACCCGTTTTTCAAGACCATTTACCTGAGTCTTTATAAGACAAATAAAATGGGGCAGGCCAAGCTGTTTGTGGGACTGGGAAATTATATGGAGCTGTTTCAGTCGGAATCATTTTATAACAGTCTGGCAGTAACCCTTCTGTTCGTGGCAATCGTGGCGGCGGGAAGCATGGCCCTGGGACTCCTGGCAGCTGTCCTGTGCAATAAGGCATTTCCGGGAATCCGTATATTCAGCACGGCTTATGCGCTGCCCATGGCCATTGCGTCCAGTTCCGCAGCCATGATATTTAAAATCATGCTTCATCCTTCCATCGGTATTGTAAACAAGCTGCTGGGACTTGATATCAATTGGATTAACGACCCCAAATACGCGCTCATATGCGTGGCCCTGCTGACAGCCTGGCTTAACAGCGGAATTAACTTCCTGTATTTCAGCGCCGGACTCAGCAATATTGATGAGACTATCTACGAGAGAGCATCCGTGGATGGGGCCAACGGGATTCAGAAATTTTTCCGGCTGACACTGCCGGGTCTCAGCCCAATCATGTTTTATACCATCGTAGTGAATATCATCCAGGCATTCCAGTCCTTTGGCCAGGTGAAGATTCTGACCCAGGGCGGACCGGGGGAATCCACAAACCTGATTGTGTATTCCATTTACAGGGATGCGTTTTTTAACTACAGGTTTGGCAGCGCGGCGGCACAGTCCGTCATACTGTTTGCCATCATCATGGTCATGACGCTTATGATGTTTAAGGCAGAGAAGAAAGGAGTCAGCTATTAATGGAACAGACAATGACCATAAAGGGACGCAAAAGAGTCAGCCGCGAGGAAATCATTAAAGTACAGGAGAAAGCCAACAGAAAAGCCATGACTGTAAGGAGAGTCAGGACCGGAGCCCTGATTGCAGCCAATGTGCTGGTATCCCTCTTCGTTCTTCTGCCGCTGTTATATGCGGTCAGCGTGGCGTTTATGCCGCCCGGCGAATTGTTTACCACGGAAATGAATCTGGTGCCCAGGCAGCCTACATGGGACAATTTCAGGCAGGCCCTGGTAAAAATACCGCTGGTGCGGTTTGTGTGCAACTCCTTTATCACAGCCGGGCTGATTACAGCGGGACAGATTATTTCCTGTTCTTTGGCTGCATTTTCCTTCTCCTTCCTGGAGTTTAAGGGTAAAAACGCACTTTTTATGCTGGTAATGGCCACCATGATGATTCCGGGAGAGGCCACCATCATATCAAATTATCTGACGGTGAGCCGGTGGAACTGGCTGGATTCCTACCAGGTGCTCATTGTGCCCTATCTTACGTCAGCAATGGGAATCTTTCTGTTCCGGCAGTTTTATAAATCATTTCCCATCTCTCTGTATGAGTCGGCAAAGATTGACGGCTGCGGAAATCTCAGGTTCATTTTCCGCATCCTGCTTCCGCTTACCAAGTCGGCCATAGGGGCCATGGCGGTGTATACCTTTATCAATGCCTGGAACATGTATATGTGGCCTTTGCTGGTGACCGGATCCAATGAAATGAGAACCGTGCAAATTGGCATCAGCATGTTAAACAGCGTGGACGCCCAGTCCATTGCTTTGATGATTGCAGGCGTGGTCATGATTATCCTGCCCTCCATTTCTATCTTCATATTGGGGCAGAAGCAGCTGATCCGGGGGATGTTCTCAGGAGCAGTGAAGGGTTAGGAACACCCGGAAAGGGATTACAGAAGTAAATAAAAGAAGAAAAAGAAACAAGAAAATGAAATAAGAATAAAAAATAAACGGAGGAATAACAATTATGAAAAAGAGATTAATCGGTTATGCTGCAGCCTTACTGGCAGTATCCATGCTGGCAGGGTGCGGCGCGCCGGCAGCAGGCACGGGCGTTGCGGCTGACCCGGGTTCCCAGGCAGGTGCATCCCAGCCAGGTACATCCCAGTCAGGAACATCCCAGGCAGGCACATCCCAGGCAGGCACATCCCAGACAGATGCCTCCCAAAGTGCAGGCGCAGAGGGCGCTTCCATCACCTTCTGGCATTCCATGGGCGGAGTGAACGGAGAGGCATTGGAGTATCTGGTAAATAAGTTTAATTCAGAAAACACCATGGGAATCCAGGTGGAGGCCCAGTATCAGGGAGAGTATGACGATGCCATCAATAAACTGAAAAGCGCCCAGATTGGCAATATGGGTGCGGATTTGGTACAGATTTACGACATTGGAACCAGGTTCATGATTGATTCCGGGTGGGTGGTGCCCATGCAGGAGTTAATCGACGCGGACGGATGGGATAAAACACAGATTGAACCTAACATCGCTGCGTATTATACTGTAGGTGACACCTTATATTCCATGCCCTTTAACTCATCCACGCCTTTGCTGTACTACAACAAGGATATGTTTGACAAGGCAGGCATTACACAGGCGCCTGGAAGCCTTGGTGAGATCGGCCGGATTGCCGATGATTTGGTGAACAAGGGCGGGGCAGGAGAACCTATATCCCTGAGCATTTACGGTTGGTTTTTTGAACAGTTTACCTGCAAGCAGGGACTGAATTATGTAAACAACGGAAATGGACGTGAGGCAGCTGCCACAGCGGTTGAATTTGACCAGAACGGGGCTGGGGCAAAGACACTGGCGGCCTGGAAGGAACTGTACGACAAGGGCTACGCGCCCAATGTGGGCAGAGGCGGCGATGCGGGACTGGCAGATTTCAGCTCCGGCAAGTCGGCCATGACCCTTGGATCCACTGCCTCCTTAAAGCAGATTCTGGAAGATGTAAATGGCAAGTTTGAGGTGGGAACCGCTTATTTCCCCATGGTCAATGAAAGCGATAAAGGCGGAGTGTCTATTGGAGGCGCCTCTCTCTGGGCCCTGAACAATGAGGATGAGGCTAAGAAGGCCGCCACATGGGAGTTTGTTAAGTTCCTTGTTTCACCAGAGAGCCAGGCTTACTGGAACGCCCAGACAGGATATTTCCCTGTGACTGTCAAGGCTCATGAGGAACCTGTATTCAGGGAGAATCTGGAAAAATATCCCCAGTTTGGCACTGCCATTGACCAGCTTCATGATTCCGCTCCGCAGTCAGCAGGCGCCCTGCTCAGCGTATTTCCTGAGGCAAGGCAGGTGGTTGAAACGGAGATAGAGAACATGCTTAACAACGGAACCAGCCCGGAGGAGGCTGCATCTGAGATGGCGCAGCAGATTAATAAGGCAATCGGGGAATATAACCTGCTCAATGAATGATAATCATGGACTGGAGGGTATACTGAGTATGAAGACACAGGTTTGGGCCCACAGAGGCGCGTCGGCTTACGCGCCGGAAAATACGCTGGAGGCATTCCGTCTGGCAGCGGAAATGGGAGCCGACGGGGTGGAGCTGGATGTCCAGTTAAGCAGGGATGGTGAGCTAGTGGTGGCCCATGATGAGACCATCGACAGGGTGAGTAACGGCACAGGGTATATAAAGGATTATACCCTGGCCCAGCTTAAGAAACTGTCTTTTAACAGGCTGTTTCCCAACTTTAAGGACGCCCGGATTCCCACGCTTAAGGAAGTCTATGAACTGTTAAAGCCTGCGGGGCTGACAGTAAATGTGGAGCTTAAGACCGGCATCATACTCTACCCTGAGATTGAGGAAAAGGTACTGGCTCTCACTGCTTCCATGGGGATGGAGGACAGGGTGATTTATTCATCCTTCTGCCACCCCAGCCTGGTAAGGCTTAAGGAACTGGACAGCGGCCTTAAGACAGGGCTTCTGTACTCGGATGGCTGGATTGGCGCGGCAGACTATGGGCGGCGTACAGTGGGAGCGGATGCCCTGCATCCGGCCCTGTACCACATGCAGGATCCGGATCTTATCCCGGCTGCCAGAAGGCAGGGACTGGCAGTGAATGTATGGACGGTCAATGAAGAACCGCATATGGAAATGCTGATGCAGCAGAAAGTGGACGCTATCATTACTAACCGGCCGGACCTGTGCAGGCGGGTCGTTGACAGGTACACAGACCTATGACAGAATATTTGACAGAAAGCAGGCATATATGATAAGACTGGTTGCAATTGACATGGACGGCACCCTCCTGCGCCCTGACGGGCATATTTCAGAGAGGAATGTGCGTGCGCTTAAAGGACTTAAGGCTATGGGAGCCGAGTTTTTGATTTGTACGGGACGCAGCTATATAGACGCATTGGAACCCCTTAAGGAGGCCGGACTCAGGGCGCCTGTGGTGTGCATGAACGGAGCCGCTGTGTATGATTGGGACGGCAGGCTCATGGACGAGATACGGCTTTCTGAGAGACAGGTAAGGGGAATCCTGGACTGCTGCCAAAAGGAGGACATTATCTTTGATTTCATGACGGACAGAGGCAGCTATACCACAGCCAGGGAGGCACAGTTTAGGGCATGTTTTGAACGGAATGTGCTGCTTCCCATGGCGGAGTTTACCTATGAGGGAGTGAGAGACCGGTTCTCCTTTGTGGAGGAAGGACAGCTCTTTGAGCTGGGTCTGGCATTTTATAAAATATCGGTCATCCATGAATCGCAGGAGGTTCTGGGCAGAATTAAGGAGCGCCTGTCCGGTATAGCGGAACTGGCGGTTGCGTCCTCCTTTGCCACCAACCTGGAGCTGACCCACAGCTATGCCCAAAAGGGCCGGGCTCTGGCTTTTTACGCGTCCTCCAGGGGCGTGAGACCGGATGAAATCATGGCCATAGGAGACAGCGAGAATGACTATTCCATGCTGTCCATGGACATAAAATATACGGTTGCCATGGGAAATGCCATGGAGAGCATTAAACGTATCGCCAGATGCCAGACCCGCTCCAATATACAGGATGGTGTGGCATATGCCATAGAAACCCTGGTTCTAACCAGGGAGGCCAGGGCGTATTAAGCCTCTGAGTGATGGGGACGGAGCATAATTTTACAGGTGATAAGCAAAGAGTCCGCAGGCTCTGCCCCGGCTCTTTTTTTGTTGTATTCAGAAGGTATGTGAGAGTTTGAATGATTTCGGATTGACAAATAAATAGTCCGGTGCTATGCTAAATGACAACAGGGAGCTTGTGAAGCAGGCTGAGAGGAAGTAATCGAACTTCGACCTATCGCACCTGATTTGGGTAATGCCAACGTAGGGAAATATGAGACATGTATGTGTATTCAATGCATAATTTAAGTCCATATCCCGCGCGGTATGGGCTTTTTTATATCAGAGAAAAGTTCCGGCCTTTTGCGCGGTATGGATATAAGCAGGATTTAACGCTGTGCAGGAAATACGCCGCTGTACCAGAAAATATGCCTCTCTACCAGGAAGATAGGCGGGCTCCAAGTAAAAAACATGGAGGTATGACTATGAAAGTAAACATTAAAAAACTGGCGGTAAGCGCCATGCTGACAGCGGTGGCCGTGTCTTTATCCGGCTTTTCCATCCCCATAGGGGCATCCAAATGTTTTCCGGTTCAGCACCTTGCCAATGTACTGGCCGGTGTTTTCCTTGGGCCGTGGTATGGCGTGGGAATGGCGTTCTGCACATCCTTTATCAGGAATCTGATGGGGACAGGCAGTCTGCTGGCATTTCCGGGCAGCATGGTGGGCGCATTTTTAGGGGGGTATCTGTACCAGCGTTTCGGCAGACTGACACTGGCCTACGTTGGGGAGGTGTTCGGCACCGGCATACTGGGCGGAATGCTCTGCTATCCGGTAGCCACACTGGTGATGGGGAAGGAAGCAGCCATTTTTGCCTATGTAATCCCATTTCTTATGAGCACCATGTGTGGTACGGTCATTGCCGCGTTCCTGATTGGCGTGCTGTATAAGTCCGGGGCGTTTCAGTATATGAGGCGGATGCTGGATCTGGATGTACAGACCGGCAAAGCCATGGGAAGATAACAAGAAAAAGGATAAATCAGATAATGCAGAGACAATGGATGAAGGACTTAAGGGAGCGCTCTCCCAGAGTCCACTGTATAACCAATTATGTTACGGCAGGGGACGTGGCCAATATGGTCCTGGCCGCAGGCGGCTCTCCTGTTATGGCCCAGGGGCTGCATGAGGTGGAGGATGTTACCTCCATCTGCAGCAGCCTTGTCCTTAACCTGGGGACCCTGGAAGAAAGGACCATACCGGCCATGGAGGCAGCGGGAAGAAAAGCGGCCGGCCTGGGCCTTCCCGTTATCCTGGACCCGGTAGGAGTCACTGCATCACGGTTTCGCAGACAGACAGCCATTGATATAATCCGGAAGACATCCCCTTCTGTGATCCGGGGAAATGAGGCGGAAATCCGGGCCCTGAACCAGGAACTGAGAGGACATGAGGCGGGCAACACCTGCGGTGTGGATTCGGAAACCTTTGGTACCATTGAGAGCCGTATGGAAACGGCCTGTTCCCTGAGGGACCTTACAGGCGCGGTTGTGGTTATGACCGGGGTAGAAGATGTGGTGGCCGGAAAAGAAAAAAAGTTCATTGTCAGAAACGGCCATCCCTGGATGGCCAGGATTACAGGCAGCGGCTGTATGCTGGACGGGCTTATGGGAGCGTTCTGCGGTCTGTATGGGGAACCGGGACTGGCCGGTCTGACAGAGGAGGCTGCGGTCACGGCTCTCAGCGCACACGGGCTCTGCGGAGAACTGGCGGCCGAAGAGACTGCAAAGCGGGGAGGCGGGACAGGCACATTCCGCATGTATCTGCTGGATAAAATGAGCCTTCTGGATGACGGGACACTGGAGAGAGGTAAGAAAATTGAGATTCGATAGAAGACAGCTTTTGATTTATGCAGTAACCGACAAGGCATGGACCGGTAAGCTATCCCTTAAGGAGCAGGTGGAGGAGGCGTTAAAAGGCGGCGCAACCATGGTTCAGCTCAGGGAAAAGGAACTGGATAAAGGAAATTTTGAGGAAGTGCTGAGAACGGCCTGGGACATCCGCAGAATCACAGAAGAATATAATGTGCCCCTTATGATTGACGACAATCTGGAGCTGGCTCTGGCCTGCCGCGCGGACGGCCTACATGTGGGCCAAAACGATATGGAGGCGTCTGAGGCCAGAAGGCTTCTGGGGCCTGACCGTATACTGGGAGTTACGGCAAAAACAGTGGACCAGGCCAGAAAAGCCCAGGCAGCAGGTGCAGATTATCTGGGCAGCGGGGCCATATTCGGCACCAGCACAAAAGCAGATGCGCGTCCCATGACAATGGAGACCCTGAATGCAATCTGTGACTGTGTGGACATTCCTGTGGTGGCCATCGGAGGAATCTGTCTGGATAACATAGGACGTCTGGCCGGCAGCCATGCAGCGGGAGCAGCCATTGTTTCAGGCATATTCGGGGCGCCGAATATACGGGAGACCACAGAAAAGCTGGTAAAAGCAATGGAGGAGATAACACGGCTGTCCGGGCAGGACCTGCGGGCCGGCTCAGTGTAAGAAAATGGAAAAAATATAAAAACTTTGTAAAAAACCATTGACATTTGGAAATGGGCTGATTATAATGAGTTCAACATTCAACAAAACATAAAAAACTGTTGAGCAGGAGTAAGTAAGATTGTAATTCCAGGCGCAGAGAGCTTCCGGCCGGTGTAAGGGAGCATTGGATTAGAGTCTGAATGGACCTGCGAGGGCAGCTGGAAACCAGGGTCATAGAGATATGTCTGATGGGAGTATGGGCTGACGGGTATCCCACCGTTACCAGGGAGAACGCATGATGGTGCGTTGCAGAGCGGGCGTATTTTATTTCTTTGTTCGATGACACAGCATCAGGTTAATTTTAACTTGATGCTTTTTTAATTCCCAGACCGGAGAATGGCGGGGAGAGTGCAGGACATGGAAAGCGCCAACCAGGGTGGTACCGCAGAAGCCGGAAGAAGCTTTTGTCCCTGCTGATTACAGATGTAGTCAGCAGGGATAAGGGCTTCTTTTTTTGATGAATGTGATGCCCGGACCCGGGGATGGTGAAGGGTTCAGAATAAACAGCCGGTTTGAAGGAAAGGAGTTAGGGTAAATGATAATCCCAGCTTGTGATGAAATATTAAGTCTGTCGGGGGAATACGATATAATTCCCATCTGCCGCGAGATTTACGCGGATGTAGTGACCCCCATAACACTGCTCAGACGTATAGCGGAGAGGAGCAGCCGTTTTTACCTGTTGGAAAGCATAGAGGGCGGCGAAAAATGGGGACGCTACTCCTTTCTCGGATATAACCCGGTGATGCGCGTTGCCTGCCGCTGCGGAAAGGTGAAGATTGAGAGCCATGTCAGCCGTTTCCCATCCAGGGAAATACAAACAGATCATCCCATGGATGTGCTTCGTGAGATATTGGCACAGTACAAGTCGCCCCGGCTGAAAGGGCAGCCGCCCTTTACCGGTGGATTTGTGGGGTATTTTGCATATGCAATGATTGAGTACGCAGAGCCCACCCTTCATATCAGCAGAGGCGGCGCAAATGACTTTGACCTGATGCTCTTTGACAAGGTCATAGCCTATGACCACCTGAAACAGAAGATACAGATTGTGGTTAACATGAAAACCGGCAGGACAGAACGGGGAATCTGTGAAGAGCTGGAGCGGTGCGAAGGCCGGAAGCGTTGTGAAGGCCGGGAAAATGGGAACACCTCCGGCGGTCTGGAATATTTGATGAAGGAGTACAAAAGGGCCTGTGAGGAAATACAGGAAATGGCCTCCCTTATCAGTGACACGGCACCTCTTAAGAGGCTGTCCTCGCCGGAGAAACCATCCTTTGTATGCAGTGTTTCCAAAGAAGAGTTCTGCGGTACGGTGGAAAAGACAAAGGAGTATATTCTGGACGGGGATATCTTTCAGGCGGTTATATCCAGACAGTTTACCAGTTCCTATGAAGGCAGTCTGCTGAACGCCTACCGGGTTTTAAGGACGACCAACCCATCTCCTTACATGGTTTATATGAACATAGACCAGGATGAAATCATCAGTACATCCCCGGAAACACTGGTCCGCCTTGAAAACGGGCGCCTTACTACCTTTCCGGTAGCTGGTTCCCGGCCCAGGGGAGCCGGGGACGAGGAGGACAGAAGGCTGGAGGAAGAACTTCTGGCAGATGAAAAGGAACTTTCCGAGCACAATATGCTGGTGGATTTGGGAAGGAATGATATTGGACGCATCGCTGAGTTCGGGTCCGTGGAGGTGACGGAGTACAAGATGATACACAAGTATTCCAAAATCATGCATATCTGTTCCCAGGTGGAAGGAAATATAAAACCCGGCCTGGACGGCTGCTCGGCGGTAGAGGCCCTGCTTCCCGCAGGCACCCTATCGGGAGCGCCTAAGATAAGGGCGTGTGAGATTATTGAAAAACTGGAGTCGGTTCCCCGCGGAATCTACGGGGGAGCCCTGGGATACCTGGATTTTACCGGAAACCTGGACACATGCATCGCCATACGCATGGCGGTAAAGCAGGCAGGAAAGGTTACGGTCCAGGCGGGAGGCGGAATCGTGGCGGACAGTGTTCCAGAACTGGAATACGAGGAATCAGCAAATAAAGCCAAGGCCGTCATTCAGGCCATTCTTCAGGCAGGGGAGGTAGACGACAGATGATCGTATTAATTGATAATTATGACAGCTTTTCCTATAACCTGGTACAGATGATTGGGAGTATTGAGCCGGATATAAAGGTAGTCCGCAACGACCAGGTAACCGTGGATGACATAGAAAGCATGAAACCAAGCCACCTGATACTGTCGCCCGGACCGGGATATCCCCGGGATGCCGGCATACTGGAGGAAGCAGTGATAAAGCTTAAGGGAAAAATGCCCATTCTGGGCGTGTGCCTGGGACATCAGGGTATATGCGAGGCTTTCGGCGGAACCATTGCCCATGCAAAGAAGCTGATGCACGGAAAGCAGAGCGATATCAGGCTGGACAGTCATATAAAGGAAGAAAAGTCCGGACTTCCGGAAAAGATGGGATGCGGATGCCGGTTATTTGAAGGTCTGCCGTCCGTTATACCGGCTGCCAGATATCATTCCCTGTCCGCAGTGCCTGAGAGCCTGCCCGAGGAACTGGAAGTGGTGGCCCTGGACTGTATGGAAGGAGAGGTCATGGCAGTTTCGCACAGGGACTATCCCATATACGGGCTGCAGTTCCATCCCGAATCCATATTAACGCCGGATGGAAGGAAAATACTGGAAAACTTCCTTAATATCAGGACGATACAGGCAATGTAAATGGTGAGAGACAAACGAAACAGAAATAAAAATCAGGCATTGTAAAAAAGGAGAATGACTATGATACAGAAAGCAATTCATGAATTGGTAGAAAATAAGAATCTGGATTTTGAAACAACCAAGGAGGTTATGGATGAAATCATGAGCGGAAATGCCACCCAGGCGCAGATATCCTCATTTCTCACAGCCCTGAGGATGAAGGGAGAGACCATTGATGAGATTACGGCCTGCGCCACTGTTATGCGTGATAAGGCGGTAAAGCTGTCGCCGCCCTTTCCGGTGATGGACATTGTGGGAACAGGAGGAGACGAGGTGGGAACCTTTAACATTTCCACCACCAGCGCATTTGTGGCTGCCGCCGGAGGCATACGGGTGGCAAAACATGGAAACCGCAGCGTATCCAGTAAGAGCGGCGCGGCAGATGTGCTGGAAAGACTGGGGGCAGAGCTGGCTCTGACGGCGGAACAGGCTGAAACTGTTTTAGAGGACACCGGAATGTGCTTCCTGTTCGCGCCGGCATACCATTCTTCTATGAAATATGCGGCTCCTGTGAGGAAAGAAATCGGAATCAGAAGTATATTTAACATATTAGGCCCCCTGTCCAATCCGGCAGGCGCATCCATGCAGCTGTTAGGGGTGTACAGCCGGGACTTGGTGGAACCGCTGGCCCAGGTGCTGGCTAACCTGGGAGTTACCAGGGGAATGGTGGTATGCGGGGGAGACGGACTGGATGAAGCGACACTTACCGGCCCCACCCATGTATGTGAAATCCGTTACGGGAAAATTACGGCTTATGATATGACGCCTGAGGAATTGGGCCTGACCGTATGCAATCTGGAAGAACTCATCGGAGGCACACCTGAGGAGAATGCACAGATAACAAGGAATATCCTGTCCGGAAGCCTGAAAGGACCGAAGCGGGATGTAGTGGTTTTGAACGCGGCCATCAGCTTATATCTGGGAATTGATGACTGCACGGTGAGGGACTGTGTCAAGACGGCACAGGACATGATTGATTCCGGAGCAGCCATGGCTAAGATGGAAGAATTTATCCAGGCAACCAAAAAAGCAGCAGGAGAGGTGAAGGCGTCATGATACTGGATACCATTGCCCGGTCCGCCGGGAAACGGGTGGAGCAAAGGAAGCAGGTAAAACCGCTGGAACAGGTGATGAAGGAAGCCTTCAAATGCAGAGAGAGAGAAGGCATAAAGAGGGAAGATATTAAAGGGGAAGACGGAACAGGCGGAGGATATTCTTTTAAGGCGGCGCTGTCTAAACCGGGAGTCTCCTTTATCTGTGAGGTTAAAAAGGCTTCGCCCTCAAAGGGACTGATTGCTCCTGATTTTCCTTATGTGGAAATAGCCAGACAATACCAGGAAGCCGGCGCAGATGCCGTATCCGTATTGACCGAGCCTGAATTCTTTTTAGGAGCTGACCGATACTTGGAGGAAATTCATGGTGAGATAGGCCTTCCGCTGCTGCGCAAGGATTTTACCGTGGACGAATACCAGATTTATGAGGCAAAGGTGCTGGGAGCCTCTGCTGTCCTGCTGATCTGTTCCCTTTTGGACATGGAACAGCTCAAACGGTATATGGGCATCTGCGGCAGACTGGGCCTTAGCTCCCTGGTGGAAGCCCATACGGACCGGGAAGTGGCTATGGCAGCAGAGGCAGGGGCCGATATTATTGGAATCAATAACCGCAATCTGGGCACGTTCGAGGTAGACTTCACAAACGCCCTGAGGCTCAGGAAGCTGGTGGACCGGGGCACCATATTTGTGGCAGAGAGCGGAATCAGGACGCCTGAGGATATAGAGCTTTTGGCGGAGAACCAGGTAGATGCGGTTCTTGTGGGAGAGACACTGATGCGGGCGGCAGATAAAAAGCAGGCTCTCAGGGAACTTAAGTCCCGGATACGGTAGAGCCGGACATGAACCGGGACAGATAGAGGAAACAGGACAGATAGGGAATCAGAACAGATAGAGGAAACAGGGCAGGGAGATGAATGATGAAGACATGCAGGCTTAAGATATGCGGTCTCAGCCGGTTTGGAGATATACTGGCGGCCAATGACATTCTGCCGGACTATATCGGCTTTGTATTTGCCGAGAGCAGCCGCAGGGTTACGCCTGATAAGGCCGCCCAGTTAGGGCGGGAGCTGGATAAGAGAATCAGAGCCGTGGGCGTATTTGTCAATGCGCCCATGGAGGAGATACTGGAGCTGGCAGGGCACCGGGAAAAGGAAAGGGTGATTGACCTGATACAGCTCCACGGAGATGAGGATGAGGCGTACATAAGACAACTGAAGAAACACACCCCGCTTCCGGTCATCAAGGCGGTGCGGGTCAGAAGCAGGGAACAGATTTTAAAGGCCCAGGAGCTGTCCTGCGATTACCTGCTTCTGGACACCTATACAAAGGGCAGGTACGGAGGCAGCGGCACCCAGTTTGACTGGAATATGATACCGGAGTTAAAAAAGCCTTATTTCCTGGCAGGCGGCATCCATCTGGGCAACATAAGACAGGCGGCATCCCATGGACCCTACTGCATTGATGTCAGCAGCGCGGTGGAAACAGGGGGCAGGAAGGACAGAAGGAAGATGGAGGAAATAGCCCAGGTCCTGCGGTAAAAAATCGTTTTAAAAAAGGAGAAACAGAAATGTCAAGAGGAAGATTTGGAATCCATGGCGGCCAGTTCATACCGGAAACACTGATGAGCGCTGTCACGGAATTGGAAGAAGCATATGAGTATTATAAAAAGGATCCACAGTTTAAGGCTGAGTTAAAGTATCTGCTGGAGGAATACACAGGCCGTCCGTCACGTCTCTACTATGCAGAGAAGATGACAAAGGACCTGGGCGGGGCCAGGATTTACCTGAAACGGGAGGACTTAAACCACACCGGTTCCCACAAAATCAACAACGCACTGGGGCAGGTCCTTCTGGCCAAGAAGATGGGAAAGACCAGGGTTATAGCCGAGACAGGGGCCGGACAGCACGGTGTGGCCACTGCCACCGCAGCTGCCCTGTTGGGTCTGGAATGCGAGGTTTACATGGGCAAGGAGGATACGGACCGCCAGGCACTTAATGTATACCGTATGGAGCTGTTAGGGGCCAAGGTGCATCCGGTGACCAGCGGAACCCAGACATTAAAGGATGCTGTCAATGAAACGCTCAGGGAGTGGACTAACCGTATCTCTGATACACATTATGTCATAGGTTCTGTCATGGGTCCCCATCCCTTCCCCATGATGGTAAGGGATTTCCAGAGTGTTATCAGCAGGGAAATCAAAGAGCAGCTTATGGAGAAGGAAGGAAAGCTTCCCGATATGGTAATTGCCTGTGTGGGCGGCGGAAGCAATGCAATGGGAGCCTTTTATGAATTTATAGATGAAAAGGACGTGAAGCTGGTAGGCTGCGAGGCAGCGGGCCGGGGTGTGGAGACAGAGCAGACCGCAGCTACCATAGCAACAGGCCGTCTGGGCATTTTCCACGGCATGAAATCTTATTTCTGCCAGGATGAATATGGGCAGATTGCACCGGTGTATTCCATCTCAGCTGGTTTGGATTATCCGGGTATCGGGCCGGAGCACGCGCAGCTGCATGACAGCGGCAGGGCACAGTATGTTCCTGTGACAGATGATGAGGCAGTGGATTCCTTTGAATATCTGTCACGTATGGAAGGAATCATACCGGCAGTGGAGAGCGCGCACGCGGTGGCCTATGCCAGGAAGATAGCTGGTTCCATGGATAAAGACCAGATTATTGTTATCAATCTTTCCGGCAGGGGAGACAAGGATGTGGCGGCAATCGCCAGATATAAGGGGGTAGAACTCTATGAATAGGATACAACAGGTGTTTGAGAATAAGAAGGCGTTCATACCTTTTATAACAGCAGGCGACCCGGACCTTTCCGTGACAGAGGCCCTTGTGCCGGCCATGGCAGAGGCAGGAGCGGATTTGATTGAGCTGGGCATACCATTTTCCGATCCGGTGGCGGAGGGAATTGTCATCCAGGAGGCTGACCTTCGGGCTCTGGCTTCAGGAACCACCACAGATAAAATATTTGATACGGTGCGCCGGATACGTCAAAAAACAGATGTGCCGCTGGCATTTATGACCTATATTAACCCTGTGTTTGCATATGGTGTGGATAAGTTTATGAAAAATGCAGCTGATTGTGGAATAGACGCCCTGATTGTACCGGATATGCCCTTTGAAGAGCGGGAGGAACTGCTGCCGGCATGCAAAAAATACGATATGACCCTGATATATCTGGTGGCTCCCACATCCAGGGAACGGGCCCAGGCCATAGCCAGGGAATCCGACGGATTTGTGTACTGTGTATCATCTCTTGGAGTCACTGGCGTCCGAAGCGAGATTACCACCAATATTAAGGAAATGGTGGACACCGTAAAGCAGGGCAGGAATGTGCCATGTGCCATAGGATTCGGCATCTCCACTCCGGAACAGGCCAGCAGGATGGTCTCACAGGCAGACGGGGTTATCGTGGGAAGCGCCATTGTGAAAATGGTTGCCAGATACGGAATAAACTGTGTGGAGCCTGTCTGCGATTATGTAAAGCAGATGAAGGCGGCGGTTGGAGTATAGACAGTACGGACCGGTACTAATTGACAGGCACTAAAGGGGCCGCGGCAGAGTATGCCGCAGGGCCCCTTTTTGATGGAAAAAACTATATTTTATACATGTTCATGGAAAATACTCACAGACAGCAGGTAAGAATAAATAATTCAGGATTAATCTTGTGATATAATCGGAATAGGATACATCACTTTCAGAAGGGAGGAGTCATATGGATTCATCAGTACTGTTGTTTTTTGAAAAAATGCCCCAGGCCCTGCCCATTTATGAGGCGTTCACAAAGCGTCTGCTTAAGGAGCTGGGACCCGTTCAGGTTAAGGTCCAGAAATCGCAGATTGCCTTTTCAAACCGTTACCAGTTTGCTTTTATCTGGCACCCTTCCAGACGGTTCAGGGGCAGAAAGGGTGTTTATATGGTTGTAACGTTCGGAGTAAGCCATCGCATAGAAGACAGCCGGATTGAGGCGGCAACAGAGCCTTACCCCAACCGTTGGACCCATCATGTGATTGTACAGAGTGCGGATGAGATAGATGATAAGCTGATGGGGTGGATCAGGGAGGCTTATGAGTTTGCGTTGGTGAAATAGGGAAACAGCCAATCAGGGGAAATTGAAGATTGAATGCGATATGCGGTTTGTCCGGCGGGGGACAGCCGCATATCTGCGTTTTTGGCATAAGAGAGGGGGCGTATGTTTGACCTTGATAAAAGGCGCATCATGGATTTTGGAAAAACTATTGAACAAAACAAAAGCGTTCTGTCAATATTTTGGAAATAGCAAATAGGGGAAAGCTGTTAATATAAGATTATCGAAGGGATGGCAGTGCTATGGAACAGGAAACAGGAGGGAACATGATGCAGGAACGGCAATATAAAATTCTGAAGCTGCTGTACAGGTCAGATGGATTTGTGACTGTGGAGCGTCTGGCGGCAGATGTGAATTGTTCCCTTAAGACTATCAGAAATGACCTGAAGCAGTTGGGAAGCTTCCTGGAAGAATATGGGCTGGGAAAGGTTGTCTCTAAGAGCAACAAAGGCGTGTGCCTTATAAAGGACAAGGACTGGGACACGGCAAAGCAGGCATGGAATGATGTGAACCAGATGGAGCTGTATGGCACAGACAAGCATTTCCAGATACTGGAACTCCTGCTGAAGCAGAGAAGCATACAGAAGATGAAACTGGAGAAAAGGCTTCTCATTAGCAGGCTGGATGCTGAAAAAGCTACCAGCCAGGCATCTGTATGGCTGACGGCTCATCATGTAGCCGTTACCTGTAAGAGAGGCCAGGGATTGCAGATTGAGTGCAGCGAGTATTACTGGCGCATGGCCATGTGGGAACTCTTTGCAGATATATCCAGAAAGCGGCAGGAGTTTGGGGACCAGACCCTGAAAAGCCAGACAGAAAAGTTCCTGTGGGGATTTGATATGGCCGGGGTAACAGGGGCCATTGCAGGGCTGGAGAAAAAATTTGGGATACACTACAGCTTCGACGGGTACCAGCAGCTGTCATTTCTCCTGTCACTGTGTGTTATACGAATCAGGAAAAAGGAGTATGCAGAGATTCCTGCGGATTTTGGGCATCAGAGGGCAGAATGGCAGGGCCTGGAATATGACCTCAGTATGGCCGAAACATGTATGGAAAGTCTTAAGGAGTATTATCATACCGACTTCCCGGAAGGAGAAAAGCAGTTTACGGTATTAGTTTTAGGGGCTGCCGAGATACAGGAGTTTACAGACGAGGCGTCCAGGCAGACTTATATGGAGGCCAACCAAAACATCTGCCGGGTGACAGACAAGGTGATTTCCATTACCGGCAATATTCTGGGACAGGGGCTTGACAGGGATGATTACCTTTTTGACAGCCTCCTTCTGTATATGAAATCCAAGACCTTGAAACTGCGGTGCGGCATCCTGGAGGAAAATCCTCTGAAGGAGGTAGTGAAGTCCAAGTATCCCAATATTTATGCCGCTGCCTGGTCGGCAAGTCTTATCATTGAGTCTGAACTTGAAGTGAGAATCGGGGAAGATGAGGTGGCGTACCTGGCATTATATATAGGCGGTGCCATTGAGCGGCTGAACGTGGGAGTGGAGGTGTGCATCCTGTGCAATCATGGTATCGGAATATCCAGAATTCTCAAAGAGCAGATTGAGCGCTCCATACAGAATATTAATGTAGTGGATGTCCTGACCACAAGGGATACATGTAAGATTCAGAGGAGCCAGTGTGATTTTCTTATATCATCTGTTCCGGTGGGGGATGTGTTTGCAGGCAGGGATGTGGTACAGATTGGAAATGTGCTGCAGCCCTGGGATATACAGCAGATTCAGAATAAGATGAAACAGGTGCGGAAAAAGAAGATGAGACGGATTGCCGAAAAGACAGAGCTCTCCGAGTACCAGCTGTTTCATCCGTCCCTTGTATACCATTTTCCGGAAAGGACACATAAGAAGGAAATCATATCCTTCCTGTGCGCCAGGCTGGCAGAGGCGGGTTATGTTACAAAGGATTATGAGCAGACTGTACTGGACAGGGAGGAAACCACATCCACTGTGCTGGAACTTGGGGTGGCCATTCCTCATGGAGCTGCGTTTTGTGTCTGCCGCCCGGTCATTGCGGCCGCCATATTGGAGGAACCGGTAGATTGGGGCAGGGACAGGAGAGTGGACCGGATTTTTCTTCTGGCATTGAATCTGGATGAACGGTTTAAGGCAAAAGGGCAGATTATCCGCTTTTATTCCGCCATTGTGACTTTATTGGACGACAAGGAAGCCTATGAAGAATTCCACAGCCTGAGAGGGCAGGAAGAAATAGCAGGCTATTTAAATTCTATAGTAAAAGGAGACAGGAAAGCATGAATCTGCTGGAGGTAATCAATGAAAATGCAGTGGCCGTCAATGTAAAGGCGCAGAATAAGGAGGAGGTGTTTGAATGTGTGTGCGACCTTCTTTTAAAGGACGGCAGCATTACATCCAAGGAAGAGTTCAAGCAGGATTTATATATACGGGAATCTCAGGGAAAAACAGGCATAGGGGACGGAATCGCCATTCCCCATGGAAAGTCGCTGGCAGTGAAGCGTAACTGTATATCGGTCCTTAAGCTGGAACAGCCCATACAGTGGGAGACGCTGGATGGCCTGCCTGCCCAGGTTTTCATTATATTTGCCATCAATCAAAAGGACAAGGATGACTACTTCCTGCGCCTCATGGCCAGCGTGGCTAAAAAGCTGGCACAGGAAGGAACATGCGGCAAACTGATGGGAAGCAGCACAAAGGAAGATATTCTGGAAGCATTTTGCTAGGGAGACCACACCACTAAGAACGAGGAGGAAATAAAGGATGAAGATAGTAGGGGTTACGGCATGTACTGCGGGTATTGCGCATACATACATTGTCAAGGAAAAGCTGGAGCAGGCAGCACGGAAGCTGGGATATACATGCAGAATCGAGACCCAGGGGAGCATCGGAATCGAGGAGCAGCTGACACCGGAGGAAATCCAGGAGGCAGATGTGGTCATCCTGGCCATTGATGTGAAAATATCAGGGGAAAACCGGTTTAAGGGTAAACCAGTGGTGCGCATGAGCACGGAAAAGGCCATGAAAAATACGGGAGCAATGCTTCAGAGTATTGAGGAAGCTCTGACAAAAAAGAAAAACGGAGGGAATTAAGATTATGGGTGGGTTAAAACTATCAGAGATTAAGAAGCATGTGATGACAGGAATATCGTTTATGATTCCCATAGTTGTGGGCGCCGGCTTATGTATGGCTCTGGGAACTGCCATTGGCGGGACCAAGGTATCAGAGGCAGAGGGTACCCTGATATGGTACATCTGGAGAACCGGTAAGATTGGCATGGGCTTTGTGGTGCCTGTGATCACTGCTGCCATCGCGTATTCCATCGCGGACAGGCCGGCCATTGCCCCCGGACTGATTCTGGGGTCCATTGCATCGGAAATTTATACAGGATTTATCGGAGGCATTATTGCGGCATTTCTTGTGGGCTATACGGTACTGTTCCTGAAAAAATATCTGAAGGTGCCTAAGACCATGCAGGGGCTGGTTCCTGTACTTATTCTGCCCTTCCTGACAACGCTGATTTGCGGAGCCCTTATGTTTGCTGTCATAGGGAAACCGGTTGCCTTTGTCATCAATGCATTGCAGAACTGGCTGATAGGACTTCAGGGGGGATCCAAATTCATCCTGGGAGCCATAGTGGGAGGTATGTGCGGTGTTGACTTTGGCGGGCCTATCGGCAAGACCGCATCCCTGTTTGCCAATGGTCTTCTGGTGGACGGTATCTACGGACCGGAGGCAGTTAAGCTGGTTACATGTATGATTCCTCCTGTGGGCGTGACCCTTTCCTACATCCTTACCAGAAACAAGTACACAAAGGCCGAGAAGGAGGCGGTAAAGGCCGCGTTCCCAATGGGCATCTGCATGATTACAGAGGGTGTGATTCCTTTGGCTATGAACGACCCGCTGCGCGTAATCGGTTCCTCCGTGATTGCCACCTCCATAGCAGGAGGCCTGACCATGGTTCTGGGAATTGAGAACTATGTAACAGCAGGAGGATGGTTTATCATCCCGCTGTCCAATAAGCCAATGATGATGGCAGCCATGGTGGCCCTGGGAGGCGTCATCATGGGAGTGATACTCTCCCTGTGGAAGAAAGTGGTGACGGAAGACGATTCCATGGACTTTGGAATGGAACAGGAAAATGGGGAGAGCACCACAGAAGGAATGACATTTGAGAACTTTTAACACATTCGGGTATGTTTTTACAGGAGGATAAAAAATGCTGCTGAATCTGCGGGAAATACTGGAACCTGCCGTAAAGGATAATTTTGCAGTGGGAGGATTTAATGTAACAGAAAGTACCATGTTCAAAGCCATTGTGGAGGAGGCGCAGTACCGGGAAGCCCCGGCCATTATCCAGGTCTCTCCCAATGAATTCCAGTTCTCGGAACGGGAACTGTACCTGTATTTCTCGGTCCGCCTGCAGCGCAGCAGGAATCCCTTTGTACTGCACTATGACCACAGCAAATCCTATGAGGGATGCATCCGCGCGATCCAGGCAGGCTTTACCTCTGTCATGTTTGACGGCTCGCAGATGGAGTATGACCAGAATGTGGAGTGTACACGCCGGGTCGTGGAGGCGGCCCATGGGGCCGGCGTATCGGTGGAAGGGGAGATTGGCACCATAGGGGAGACCGAGGACTATTTAAACGGCACGGTCCGGGATATGGTATATACATCACCGGAGCTGGCCAGACGGTTTGTAGAGGACACCGGCGTGGACGCCCTGGCAGTTTCCATTGGCACGGTACACGGCATTCTTCCAAAAGGATATGTGCCTAAGCTGCAGCTTGGGCTTCTGAAAGAGCTGGCAGCTGCGGTGCCGGTGCCGTTAGTTCTTCACGGAGGTTCCGGCACGCCCCATGATGAGGTTGCGGCTGCCTGCAGGACAGGCATACACAAGGTAAATATATCCAGTGAGTTCAAACATGCCTATTACCAAAGCGTAAGGGAATTTGTAACAAATCATCCAACCCTGGTCAGTCCCACACTGGTCCTTAAGGATGCAGTGCAGGAGGTTAGAAATGTGGCAGGGACAAAGATGCAGGTGCTGGGCAGTACCGGGAAATCGCATTGCTATAGGAAATACTAAAATTTAAGGGGAGTACATAATGTATACAGATATCAAAACAATTCTTGATGATGCAAATAAAAACAACTATGCTGTTCTGGCGGCATCCGCATTTAACATGGAGCTGGCCAGGGGACTTATAGCGGCAGCAGATGAAATGCAGGCGCCGCTCATTATCCTCATGGGCCAGGCCCAGATGACAAAGCACGCCAGGCCGGAGCTGATGGTTCCCATGATTAAGACCCTGGCAGAACAGACCAATGTGCCGGTGGCCCTGATTCTGGACCATGGCAGGGACTGGGAGAAAATTACATGGGCTTACAGGCAGGGATTTTCCTCCATCATGGTGGATGCCTCGGCCTATGACATGGAGGAGAACATTGCCAGGACTAAAAAGGCGGTGGAGCTGTGTCATGTACAGGGACTGGCAGTGGAGGGCGAGCTGGGTCATGTAGGCCAGGCCGCCACTCTGGACGGATGCGACGTGTCGCTGTACACAAAGCCGGAGGAAGCCGTGCGATTTGTGCAGGAGACCGGGGTGGACAGCCTGGCCATTGCCTGCGGCACTGCCCATGGGGATTATCCCAAAGGCTTTATCCCCACCATTAATTTTGATGTTATAAAAGGTGTGAAGCAGGCAGTGAACATGCCTCTGGCGCTTCACGGCGGATCCGGATCCGGAGACGAGAACATCAGGAAAGCAGTGGAAGCAGGAATCAACAAGGTGAACATTGCCACCGAGATATTCAATGCATGCCGGGATTACGCAAAAAACCGTCTGGATGAAAAACCGGACCTGGATTATATGTCCCTTATGATGGAAGTGGAACAGGAATGTAAGAAAACAGTAAAGCATTTTATCAGCCTGACCGGTTCTGAGGGGAAGGCAGCCGGATTTAAGAAAAAGTATGCATTCTGCCACGGAATCAGCCAGATTGATACTGGGATTGGCGAATAGGGATATGCGCTGCAGCACCAAGCCTAATCCGCATGCTTCCTCCGGTACTGGATTGGGCTGCATCCGGCCTGCTCTTTGAAGACCCTGGAAAATGAACTGAGGTTGGTATATCCCACGGCCTGTCCAATCATTTCCACGGAGTAATCCGTATTAATGAGAAAGTCCTTTGCCCTGGTGATGCGGTATTCTGTAATATAGTCGCTCACTGTCATCCCGGAGATCTCCTTAAAGACATAATACAGCTGGGTCTTGCTGATTAAAAACAGCCGGGACAGGCTGTCCGTGCTCAGATTGTCGCTGTAATGGCCCCCGATGTATTCATAAATATCATATACCAGCCGGGCATGCTCCTGGTAGGCAGCCGTGTTTAGAGGGCCAAACCTCTCGGTGTAGAGCTGGTTGGTCAGCAGAAGAAATTCGCCCAGCAGAAATTTAAGGTGCAGATCTCTACCGTAAACAGGTGAAGCAGAGCCGCCGCTTTCCGGCCTGTTGTAATCCTCCATCCTGGAGAGCACGGAGAGAAAGGAGTCCAGCTGCCGGTCCGGAACAGTGAGTACCACGGGCTGATTACCGGGACGAAACAGGAAACATTCCAGCAGATTCACTTCAGGAGTGGAGAACCGGGATATGTAATTGGAGGAAAAATACAGCACATACCGGTCGCAGATTCCTGAACCGTCCTCCGGATAGATATAGTGCAGATCCATCTGGTTAAACAGAATCAACCCATTTCTGGGAATATCAATCTCCCCTGTTTCAAACTTGCATTTTAAGTTGCCGGACAGAGCAAATATAATTTCCATCTGCCTGTGCAGGTGGAAATTCTTTTTTTCAGTTGTCTCAGTTATCTTGTGCCTTACGGAAAATTCCTCCGGCAGCTTTTCCGTGTAGCGTGAAAACGGGATGTCCATGGGAACCTCCTGAACGGTTATCTGTCATACGTTGAAACACGTTTTAGTATAGCACGGTTTGAAGAAAATGCAAAGTGCCGGGATAATCTGCAAAAAAAGGCCGCAGCACATCAGATATAATATGAAATGTAAGAAAAACAGGATAATATGTAAGCGAATCTAAGAAAAAATAAGGAAACAGCTGCTATGATTGATGAAATTGTAAAAAGCACAAGGGAAGCCTCAGCTGTGCTGGACCGCATAAAGTCCATGCCCTGTGAAGGATTAGAAAAAGAAGTAATTCTGCCTTTGCTGAGAAAAGCAGTTAACCTGAAGCTTATGATTCAGGAGGACACCCAGACAGATATCAGAAAGCTTGTCATTATAAGCATCAAACGCCAGGATTTGCGGAAGGGAAATCTGCCGGATGAGGTGATTCAGAGGGAGATAAAGAAATACGACTGCCACCAGACCAGCCTGGCGGTGCAGAAAAAGGCACTGCTGCTTATGTTTATAGAGAGGGAGCTGGGAATTGCCATGGAGGATGATGAGGCCTCGGACATTGAGAATCTGGATGAATTGGCTGACGCTGTCATAAGGCACCTGAAAGGGGGAAAATGATATGGATGTAACTGAAATCCGCAGGGATTTTCCAATTCTGAACCAGGAAGGAAAACCGTTAGTCTACCTGGACAACGGGGCCACAACCCAGAAGCCCCAGGCTGTTATTGACCGGCTGTGCAGGTACTATTCCATGGAGAATTCCAATATACACAGAGGAAGCTACCCCCTCAGCAGCCAGGCATCCCGTATGTATGAAAGGGCCAGGGAGACGGTCCGGTCATGGGTGGATGCGGAGTATGGGGAGGAAATCGTATTTACCAAAGGATGTACGGAGTCAGTCAATCTGGCTGCCGCGGCTGTATTTGAGACATATGTCTGCCCGGGAGATAATGTAATTGTCACTGAGTTGGAACATTCCTCCAACTATTTTCCCTGGAAGAATCAATGTGAGAAAAAATGCGCGCAATTCCGTGTGGCATTGGCACAGACAGACGGCAGCCTGAGGGCGGAGGATGTGCTGGATCAGATGGACAGCCGCACCAGACTGATTGCCGTCACGGCCATGTCCAACGTGACAGGCTTCTGCCCGGACGTGGACCGTATTATAAGAGAAGCCCACAAACGGGGCGTACTGGTCCTGATAGACGCTGCTCAGGCCGTTGTCCACCGGGCTATATCCGTCAGGCAGATGAAATGTGATTTCCTTTGCTTCTCCGGCCACAAGATATACGGCCCTATGGGAATCGGGGTACTGTACGGAAGAAAGATGTATCTGGAGGAGATGGCTCCCTATCTGTACGGCGGGGATATGGTGGTGAAAGGAGACCGGGGAGAAGTTTCATATAAGAAATCCCCATCCAAATACGAAGCCGGTACCCAGGATATAGCCGGAGCGCTTGGACTGGAGGCAGCTCTGCTCTATCTCAACAGCAGGGGATTTGAGGAGATGATCCAATATGAGGCGGAACTGGGCGCGTATCTGAGGGAACGCCTGGAAGCAGTTAAAGGGGTACATGTAATTGGGGAACCGGCTGTGCGGCAGCCCTTATCTGGCAGGTCCGACCCGCAGCCGCAGTCTGGCGGGTCCGTACCGCAGCCGCAGTCTGGCGGGTCCGTACCACAGCTACAGTCTGGCGGGTCCGTGTCGCCCATAGCATTGTTCGAGACAGATAAGCTGGGTGCTTATGACATAGGTGTTCTGCTGGCCAATAGCGGAATAGCGGTCCGAAGCGGTTCCCACTGCGCCTACCCCCTAATGAAACGTATGGGAAAGGAAAGTCTCTGCCGCGTATCACTGTCTTTTTACAATACAAAGCAGGAGATTGAATATATGGCAGAGAGGCTGGAACGGATCTGCGGGAGGGGAAGCTAATGGATGAAAAAGACCAGACAGACATATGCCAATCAGACATATGCCAGACAGACATATGCCGGGCAGAGAAAAAGTATATTGACAGTCTGCTCCGGTTGCAGGACCCTGGAGCCCAGTGTGAATACCTTCTTATGCTTGGAATGGAAAAGCCTTTGTTGGATTCCCTGCGTGTGGACCGGTACAGGATTGGAGGATGCAGGACTGCAATATGGCTCCGGGCAGAGGACCGGGATGGAATGGTACATTTTTACAGTGACAGTGATTCGCTGCTGGTACGGGGCGTGCTTTCCATTCTGGAAGAACTGTACCAGGCAAGAACGCCGGAAATCATAAAGTCCCATCCCATGAGATTTCTGGATTATATATCTGACGATGTGATTTATCCTGAGATAAAGGAAAATGGTTTGTCAAAATGTTATCAGATACTGGCGCGTATGTGAAATATAAAAATCTATACCAACAATGAAAACCATATTAAATGAAAACTATGATAAGTAAAAACGATATCAAATAAAAACGATATAATAAGGAGAGGTCAATTATGAAGTATGCAATGGATGTAAAGGTTAACTTAAAACCAATTTTCAGTAATCTTGTACACACAGACTGGTGGGAAGGCCCGTGCCGCGTAGGGCCTATGGAAGAGGGCACGCCTGAATTTGAGCGCAGGGTGGGGAAGGAACAATTTAAAATCTGGTACGAGGAATTACAGAACAACCTGGATCTGACCCGCTGTAATCTGATGGATCCGGTTTACATGGAATTTGACGAGAGTTTTGTGATGCGGGATTCTGAATTTGACAAGCTGATGCCTGAAAATCATCAGGTGGATTTGTATTTGATTACATACCGCGTACCGGGAATCGAGCGTTTGAACAAGCCAGTTTCCATGATTAATCTGGGACCGACCCCCATCGACCTTGTGGGATATTACAGGGACATCGGACTGGAGGCATATATGGCCCATGACTATGAAGAATACAACCGTATTCTGACCTGCCTCCAGGTGCGTAAGGCTGTCGCAAATACAAAAATTTTAATCCTGTCCAATTCCGAGCAGACGCCGGCATCAGTCAACACCAGCTGCTGTGATCTGGTAAGCCTGTTCACACGGTACGGCATCCGCCATAACCGTATTGACTTCAGACAGGTGTTCAACTATTTTGATGAGATACCGGCAGACGAGGGAATCCATCAGGAGGCCAGGGCCCTGATGGAAGGGGCGGACAAAGTGGATATCACAGAGGAGTACCTGTGCAGCGATCTGCGGTATTTCCACGCGGTGCGCAGGATGATGGAGCGCTATGACTGCAATGCGTTCACCACCCCGTGCAAGGAACTGTGTGCCAGCCGCCTTCCCCAGAAGAATAAGTGTGTTCCCTGCATCACCCACTCCCTGAATAAAGATGACAGGATTCCGTCAGCATGTGAGGAGGATCTGGCTGTATGGATGGCCATGATGATGATGATGTACCTGACCCGCCAGAGCGTGTTCATGGGCAATCCGGTACTGGTGCTTGCCGGAAGCAGGACCTTGGAACAGCTGGGAATGCCCAAGCTTCTGACACCGCCCGGCCAGGTATTTGACCATGATGTACTGGAAATCCACCACGCTGTGCCGGTGCGCAGGATGCGCGGATTTGACCAGCCGGAGCAGAGATATGAGCTGGCCCATTTTACCACCCAGGGCTGGGGCGCCCATTATCATGTGGATATGGCAGAGGAGGAAGGACAGGTGGTTACCTTTGGCCGCTTTAACCGCCAGGGTACCAGGATGATGGTAGCCGTAGGCCATACCCTGGGATGCGAGTTCCGTCCCGTTTACTGCAGTCCTGCGGTGTATTACGAGGTCGAGGGCGGCGCCAGAGAGTTCCGGCAGGCATTGGCAAAGGGAGGTTACGGACATCACCAGGCCATTATTTACGGCAATCATGTAAAGGAATTACAGGAGCTGGGCGAAATCGTGGGCTTTGAGGTGGAGGTGTTCCACTAATCAGAAACCCAATCAGGCCCAATCATTAAATTTTTAAAACCCCTTGACATTTCCGCAAAAAGAGGATAAACTCAATAAAAATTCATAATGAATGCGGAACAGCTCGAAAGGGAGTAGTTTAGATATATTGTCAACAACCTCGGTTCCAACGGAACCTGGCAATATATGCCTTTATGGTTACAAGACTTTTATGCGTGGTTTGCAGATATGTTACATATCCTGGCAGCCATCCATAGAAGTCTTTTTTTGTGGGTTTCCCGGCGCCGGAGCGTGGCGGATAAGCTTTTTTTGCCAGGCCCGGGGCATTTTGGCGCAGGGATTCGCGCATAATAGACTAAGAACTCATAATGAGGAGGAAAGTACATGAAAGAATGGTATCAACAGACAAAAGAAGAGATACTCAGCCAGTTTCAGGTAACGGAACAAGGTCTGACCTCTTCCCGGGCAGAGAAAATCCTGGCTGAGAAGGGAGAGAATGTCCTGGAAGAGGGAAAGCGCAAGAGTACCCTGCAGGTATTTTTGGAGCAGTTCTGCGACCTGCTGGTGGTTATCCTGATTATTGCAGCCCTTATTTCCATGGTGTCAGGCAATGTGGAGAGCACGGTAGTCATCCTGGCTGTTATCATCCTCAACGCCATCCTGGGCACGGTACAGCATGCAAAGGCTGAGAAATCCCTGGACAGCCTTAAATCCCTGTCATCCCCCAACGCCAAGGTGTTAAGGGACGGACAGAAGGTGGAGATTCCGTCTGCCAAGGTGGTTCCCGGAGACATCCTGTACCTGGAAGCAGGCGATCTGGTGGTGGCTGACGGAAGGATTCTGGAGAATTATTCCCTTCAGGTCAATGAAAGCTCCCTGACCGGGGAGTCCACCAATGTGGATAAGAGCGACGGAACCCTGCACAGCGACTGCGCCCTGGCCGACCGGGCCAATATGGTATATTCCAGCGGCCTGGTGACTTACGGACGGGCAGTGGTCCTGGTGACTGCCACGGGTATGGATACAGAGATTGGCAAGATAGCAGCCCTGATGAACGCTACCAAGGAGAAAAAGACTCCGCTGCAGGTCAGCCTGGACCAGTTCGGCAGCCGTCTTGCCATGGCAATCATGGTCATATGCGCCCTGGTATTCCTGCTGAGCCTGTACCGAAAAATGCCTGTCCTGGATTCCCTGATGTTTGCAGTGGCCCTGGCAGTGGCGGCCATACCTGAGGCACTGAGCTCCATTGTAACCATTGTACAGGCCATGGGCACCCAGAAAATGGCAAAAGAACATGCCATTATCAAAGAGTTAAAGGCTGTGGAGAGTCTGGGCTGCGTCTCTGTCATCTGCTCGGACAAGACCGGAACCCTGACTCAGAATAAGATGACGGTCCAGAACATTTACACCAATGGGCAGACCATTACCATAGACCAGTTGAATCTGAAGAACCAGCTTCACCGTTATCTTCTCTACGATGCCATACTTACCAACGATTCATCTATCGTTGACGGAAAAGGCATCGGAGATCCCACAGAGTTTGCGCTGGTGGAGATGGGAAGAAAGGCGACCGTGGACGAAAACCTGCTCAGAGAGCTGATGCCCCGTCTGGAGGAGATACCCTTTGACTCAGACCGGAAGCTCATGAGTACCAAATACGAACTTCACGATGTGCCCACCGTACTTACCAAGGGAGCCTTGGATGTACTTTTAGACCGCACCGTGAAAATCCGTATGGAAGAAGGAATCAGGGACATAACCCAGGAGGATAGGGAGGCCATTCTTCAGAAGAACCTGGAGTTTTCCCAGGAGGGATTAAGAGTCCTGGCCTTTGGATATAAGGAAGTACCTGAAGACTATACCCTGTCCCTGGACAATGAGAACGACTTCATTTTCCTGGGCCTGATATCCATGATGGATCCCCCAAGGGAAGAATCAAAGGCAGCAGTTGCAGACGCCAAGCGGGCCGGAATTAAGCCTGTCATGATAACCGGCGATCACAAGATTACCGCCACTGCCATTGCAAAGCAGATTGGTATTTTTGAGGACGGCGATATAGCCATGACGGGCCGTGAACTGGACGCCATGTCAGAGGAAGAGCTGGACCGCAAGATCACGGAGATATCTGTCTACGCCAGGGTTTCACCTGAAAACAAAATCCGCATTGTGGACGCATGGCAGAGGCGCGGATCCATCACGGCCATGACCGGAGACGGAGTCAATGACGCTCCTGCCCTTAAGAAGGCGGACATCGGAGTGGCTATGGGCATCACCGGCACCGAGGTTTCCAAGGATGCGGCAGCCATGATACTGACAGACGATAATTTCGCAACCATCATCAAGGCGGTGGCCAACGGACGAAACGTATACCGCAACATAAAGAATGCCATCAAGTTCCTGCTGTCAGGCAACATGGCAGGTATCCTTTCTGTATTATACACATCCCTGGCAGCCCTGCCTGTGCCGTTTGCCCCGGTACACCTGCTGTTTATCAACCTTCTGACCGATTCACTGCCGGCCATAGCCATCGGCATGGAGCCGGCTGAGAAGGATTTACTGTCGGAGGCGCCCAGAAATCCGAAGACAGGCATCCTGACAAAGGACTTCATGACCACTATTCTGACCCAGGGCGGAATCATAGCTGTCTGTACCATGATCGCCTTCCACACAGGTCTCAGAACCGGCAGCGCGGCCACAGCCAGCACCATGGCGTTTGCAACCCTGACCCTGGCCCGTCTGTTCCACGGATTCAACTGCCGCAGCAAGCACAACATTTTCAAGCTGGGCTTCTCATCCAACTGGTACAGCCTGGGAGCATTTGCGGCAGGTGTGGTGCTGTTAGGTATTGTCATGTTCGTTCCGTTCATGCAGAACCTGTTTTCCGTAACACCGCTGACCCAAAGCCAGCTGATCAATGTCTGTCTCCTGGCCGCAGTACCCACGGTACTGATACAGATGTTTAAGATTATAAGAGATATTAAGCATAGGAAATAATGGGGAATTGTGGTATAATGTCCACGTAGGCAATGAGCAGTGCAAAAAAGTGGTGGGCATATATCCGTTGGGAGCTTGCTCACATAAGGATATATGCCTGCCGCTTTTTTTATAGGGCTAAGCCCGTGAACCAGCGGCCTTGGCCGCGATGTGCACTGCTGACTGAGCCCATTCAAAGCTCATCCTACCCAAAACAAAACCAACCAAAGGAAAGGGGCGGTGCTTAATGGATAAGGTCATAACAGTAAGCCGCGAATTCGGAAGCGGAGGCCGTGAGCTTGGGGTAAAGCTGGCAGAAAAGCTGGACATCCCATTTTACGACAAGGAGTTAATCTCCATGGCTGCGGACGATATCAATATTGCAGAAGAGGCATTCCAAAACTACGATGAGCATATCGTGATTCACGACCCGTTAGACAGGCAGTATTACCATGCCTTTTCTGACATTTACAAAGTACCCATGTCGGACCAGATTTTCGTGGCCCAGTCCAATGTCATCCGCAGGCTGGCTGCTCACGGTCCATGTGTCATTGTGGGACGGTGTGCAGACATGATTCTGGATGACAGCATTAACCTGTTCATCTACTCCAAGATGAGGGACCGGATTAAGCGTATGCTTATTTTGGAACCGGGTTCTGATGAGAAGGAGATGGAGCGCCGTATCCGGGAGGTGGACCGGAAACGCAAGGAGTATTACCAGTACTACACCGGCAACACATGGGGCCGGGCCCAGAACTACCACTTATGCCTGGACAGCGGGCTGACAGGGGTGGACGGCTGCCTGAGGGCGGTGCTGGCTTATCTGGGAGAACTGTCGGAGTAAAGCATGGGACGGGCGGTACAGGCGTTTCGGTCAAATGAAGAATCAGGAAGAACCAAGAAGGATATTTTAACAAAAGAAGCAAAATTCTAATAATTTCAGGAGGCAGAAGATGAAACAGGATATGATTGTAATTCTTGACCTGGGAAGCACAGAGAACACAAAACTGGCCAGGGACATCAGAGAGATGGGGGTGTACAGTGAGATTTATCCCCACGATATCACAGCCAGCGAACTGAAGGAACTTCCCAATGTTAAGGGAATCATCATCAACGGCGGCCCTAACAATGTTGTGGACGGAACCCCCATTGATGTGCGTCCGGAACTGTATGAGGCAGGATACCCGGTAATGGCGGCAGGCCACGGCGCGGCGGCCTGTGAGCGTTCCATACATAGCTGGGATGAGGCTGACAGCGCCCAGATTCTCCGTTCCTTTGTATTTGATACATGTAAGGCCCAGGCCAACTGGAATATGAAGAACTTTATTTCCGACCAGGTGGAATTAATCCGCCAGCAGGTAGGAGACAGGAAAGTGCTGCTGGCTTTATCCGGCGGCGTGGACAGCTCCGTGGTAGCGGCCCTGCTCATCAAAGCCATTGGAAAACAGCTGACCTGCGTCCATGTAAACCATGGTCTTATGAGAAAAGGGGAATCCGAGAGTGTTATTGATGTATTCAAAAACCAGATGGATGCAAACCTGGTATATGTGGATGCTGTAGATCGTTTCCTCGGAAAGCTGGCCGGAGTGGCTGATCCGGAACAGAAGCGTAAGATTATCGGCGCTGAATTCATCCGCGTGTTTGAGGAGGAGGCCAGAAAGCTGGAGGGAATCGAGTTCCTGGCCCAGGGAACCATTTACCCTGACATCGTGGAGAGCGGAACCAAGACAGCCAAGGTAGTAAAATCCCACCACAATGTGGGAGGGCTTCCTGAGGATTTGAACTTCACCCTGGTAGAGCCGCTGCGCCAGCTGTTCAAGGATGAGGTACGCGCCTGCGGACTGGAGCTGGGTCTGCCTCACAGCATGGTATACCGTCAGCCCTTCCCTGGTCCCGGATTAGGCGTGCGCTGCCTGGGAGCCATAACCAGAGAACGTCTGGAAGCGGTCAGGGAATCAGATGCCATTCTCCGGGAGGAATTTGCAAATGCCGGCCTGGACAAGACAGTGTGGCAGTATTTTACCATTGTGCCGGACTTTAAATCAGTTGGAGTCAGGGACAATGCGCGCTGCTTTGATTATCCTGTCATCATCCGCGCAGTCAATACAGTAGACGCCATGACTGCCTCCATTGAGCGCATTGATTATGACGTGCTGCAGAAGATTACGGACCGTATATTGAAGGAAGTTAAGAATGTGAACAGGGTGTGCTATGATTTGAGTCCGAAGCCTACGGCTACGATTGAGTGGGAATAAATTAAAATAGGCTTTTGAGTCCCGAAAAAACCTTGATATTACAGGGTTTTTCGGGATTCTTGTTTTTTACTGGCTACAAAATGGCTACATCAGCCAAGTTTTTTGTAGCCATCATTTTTTTCAGCCATCGCATCAAGCTGATCGGCTACTTCGGTCTGCTTATTCGGGTACAGATGGCTGTAGGTTTCCATGGTAGTTTGTACCCTTTCATGTCCTAAGCGTTCCGCAACCAGAAGCGGTGTGCAGCCCATATCAATCAGCAGGCTGGCGTGGGTATGACGCACATCGTGCACTCTGATTTTCTGTGTTCCGGAGTGGTCACAGCCATACTTCATCTGTCTGCCGACCCAGCCCCTGTCGTAAGGAAAGATACGGTCTGTAGGCTGTACATCGTAGAGTTTTGCAAGATAGTCTTTCAGGCAGGCTTCCAATACCTTTGGCATAACCACCTCACGGTAGCCAGCTTCTGTCTTAGGCGGATAGATGTAGTCCTTTCCGTTCAGACGCTGATAGTTCTTATTGATGGAAATAATGTGTCTGTCAAAGTCAATATCCTCCGGTGTCAGAGCCAGCAGTTCGCCAACACGCAGTCCTGTGTAATACATCACCATGAAAACGGTGTAGCCGACAGGTCTGCTCTCCATGGCTTCAATGAACACCTCGAATTCCTCGTTCGTCCAGAACAGCATTTCATCGGCGTTTTTCTTACCCATGGTTCCTGCCTTGTGACAGGGGTTCTCTCTCAATCCATAGAACTTCACTGCAAAGTTGAAGGCTGCGGTGAGCTGGTTGTTGATGGTTCGCAGATAGGTCGGTGAATAACCTCTGCCGTTGGGGCGACGGTAGTTAATCAGTTCGTTTTGCCAGTTGCGAATATCGGTCGGCTTGATGGCGTTAATCGGCATCTCACCGAAGTACGGGAGGACTTTCTTGTTGAACAGATAGTGCTTGTTGGCTAAAGTCGTTTCTCTGAGACGAGGATCTGCATCCTTCATATAGAGTGCAACGAAATCTTTGAACTTCATGCCAAGGCTGCCATCGGCCTGACTGATAAAATCCTGTTCCCATTGCAAGGCTTCTTTCTTGGTTTTGAAGCCTCTTTTCTTTTTGTGGATCTCCTTTCCTGTCCAATCCTTTACTCGGATTTGAGACATCCATTTTCCGGTGTTCTTATCTCTTGTTACTGACATTGTGTTCTCCTTTTCTATCCCAATGTCAGACCTTAATTATTTCTCAGAGCCAAACTCCTTTTCAAGATAAGCTCTGCGACGAGCCAAGCGCTCGTCCTCGTCAAGTTCTTCCGGTTCCACACATTCTACGGAAGCCCCAGCATAGTACGCAAGGGTCTGCTCTTGCCAGCTATGTAATGCAGCTGCAGAACAGTTGTAGCTGCGCACATCCTCACGCATATCTTCCCATTGTTCCAAGAACAAACACATATCTGCGTTATGGTCAGCATCCATTTCTTTTCCGTTAAAGCGGATAGAGCAGGTCCACTCGTTGCTGCGAGGGGGCTTTTTTACATCCACATCAAATTTAAGAGAGGATACCTTGTTTAGTTCAAACAGGAAGCTCATTATGTCAGCAAGACTTCTGATAGGCGCCGTATTGGTTTCGTAGCCAAGAATAAAGGTCGGTGTTGTATCCAGATGTTTTGCTATTTCGTTTACGACATCAATGGAAACCTCGATTTCTCCGGTTTCGTACTTCTGTACGGTACGCAGAGATTTCCCAATAAGGTTAGCCAGTTGAGTCTGATTCAGTCCTTTGCGTTTTCGCAGTGTTTTTATCCGCTGACCGATTGCGGAATAATCGAAATTATCCATAGTTGATTCACCTCGTATTTATCATATCACAAAGAAACACGAATTTCAAGTGCATATTTCTATTCCGCAAGCATTGACAAAAGCAGCTTTTGTTTGTATAATGAAAGCGTATCAAAAGTGCGTATTATAAAAATCAATAAGAAATGGGCGAATAAAAAATACGCAAATCATCTTTTGAACACAGGAGGTAACCATGAGAGCACAGTTTATCACAGCAGAAGAAGTTCAGCAGGTATTGGATGTCAGCCGCAGCAAATCTTATCAAATCATCAGAGATTTGAATAAAGAGCTGAAAAGTATGGGCTATCATACCATTGCAGGCAAATGCCCAATCCAGTTCTTTAAGCAGAAGTTTTACGGTCTGGAAATTGGAGGTGAAATCGCTTGATGCAGGAAAATGAAAAAACGACCGTCCCGATTCCATCTGTTGGCGCAGATGGGGAACAGTCGCTTTCCTATGTAACAAATGAAATTATAACAACTGGAAACGAAGAAATCAATCCCATAGATGAAAGTATGGAGGAGATGCTTCGTCAGATGCAGAGAATGTCTGACCCGTCCTATCTGGCTACCATGACTATGAGCCAGTTGTATGACACCGTATACGAAAGCAGACTGCCGATTATTGACGGTCTACTTTATCCCGGCACCTATCTGTTTGTAGGTGCTCCAAAAGTTGGTAAGTCATTCCTGATGGCACAGATTGCGTATCATGTCAGCACAGGACTTCCTCTTTGGAATTATTCTATCCATGCAGGTACTGTACTGTACCTTGCATTGGAAGATGACTACAGACGCTTGCAGGAGCGTTTATATCGTATGTTTGGAGTAGATGGCACAGATACCTTGCACTTCGCAACTTGTGCCAAACAACTTGGTGCAGGGCTGTATGAACAGCTGGCTCGCTTTGTATCAGAGCACAGAGATACCCGATTGATTATTATTGATACTTTGCAGAAAATCAGAGAAGCCAGCGGAGACAGATACAGCTATGCAAGCGATTATGAAATTATTGGTCAGCTAAAACACTTTGCCGACCAGACTGGCATTGCGCTGCTATTGGTACATCATACCCGAAAACAGCAGGCAGATGATAAGTTTGATATGATTTCCGGCACTAATGGATTGCTCGGCGCTGCCGACGGAGCTTTTGTTCTGCAAAAGGAAAAACGCACTGGAAATACTGCGGTACTGGAAGTGTCCGGCAGAGACCAGCCAGAACAAAGACTGATTCTGAAAAAGGATATGAAACGTCTTATTTGGGAGTTGGAAAAAGCAGAAACAGAGCTGTGGCAGATTCCGCCAGATCCGATTCTGGAAAAGGTTGCAGCTTTGCTGTCGGAAGATATTTTAGAGTGGAGTGGAACACCAACAGAGCTTGCAGAAGCATTGAAGTTAGAGCTGAAGCCTAATCTTTTGACAAAACACCTGAATGTCAATGCAAGCAGATTGTTTCATGAGTGCCATACACAATATGAAAATATTCGCACTCACGCAGGAAGACGGATCATCTTAAAGCGAGTTTCAGAGCAGCGTGACGATGCGTGACGGTCGTGACGATGATTTTGACAGTGGTGGCGGTGTCTAAAACACCGTCACCATCGTCACCACCGACACGGACAGGAAAGGAATGAATTGAAAATGAAAAATGTGCAAATCCCTTATGATTTATTTGTTGCTTTGCTCCAATATCATCTGATGATGGATGACGATTATGCAGATGAAATTAAGCATGGCTTGGAGCAGAAACTGGAAGCTATGGTGAGGCATGAATGGTACGCAAAGTACAAAACTGCTCCTACACCGGAAGAACGAGAAGCAGCCCGTCAGCGTTATCTGGATGAGTGTGGAGTTCCGCAGAGCTTCCGATGGACAACTTCTCCTTGGGAAAGATGACAGGGGCGTGCCACGCTCCTGTGAATGGCAAATAAGAGAGTGATGATTGCAGCGATTTCACTGAAAGTGGGTGCGCCCCACTTGGTGTTGTTGCGGTCATCACTTTTTTTCTGTAAAGATAAAAATGAAAAATTTTGCTTATTACAAAACGATTGGAAAACCGTGTAGCCGGTATCGCAGATACCGTTCAAAGGGGATTGGGGATGCTTCCCCAACAAGCAATTTGCGAAGATTGACCCAGAGGGAAAATCGAGAAAATGAGTGAACCTGTACAGGTTTACACTGCTTGCCGATTTGTAAAACGAGAAAACATTAGCCTATGCGAAATGATTTTTTCAGCACAGAGGATAGATTGATTTTTAAGAATGCTTATGTTACACTGTTACACAGATACACAAGTAAATGTGTTACGAGGTATAAGATTATGGCTGAAAGAAATATGGTAAATCTTACGATTACTATGACTAAAGAAGAACGCAAGGCTCTAAAGCAGATTGCACTTGATAAAGACATTACAGTTTCTGCGTTGATCCGTATGTGGTTACAGGAACATCAGAAAGTTGAGGTAAAAGAATAATGGCAACGAAAACAAGTATTAAATCTGTAGAGCCAAATATTGCAGATTTAGCAAATGGTTGGCTGAGAGCATATAAGTTAAATTATAAGCTGGAGCAGGAATCTTTGAACACAGAAATTGATACAGCTCTTAACGATTATTTTTCAAAAAACGGCGGCGTTGGAGGGAACAGACCTGACTGCAAACTTTTGCTTCAGGATAAAACTTTGAGTTTCTATCCCGTTCTGATAGAGTACAAAGGTTATAAAGACAAACTCGTTAAGCTCAATGTTGACGGTCAGGTTGATAATAAAACTGCCAAAAATGAACCGAATTTTAAGAACATAAATTCCTACGCTGTGAATGGTGCTGTCCATTATGCCAACGCATTGCTTCACCATACCAGTTATACGGATATCATTGCGATCGGTATGACTGGTTATAAGGATGAAGCTGGTAATCTTCAGTATTCTATCGGTGTTTACTATGTTTCTAAAAGCAATTTTGGCGTTGGTCAGAAAATTGATGATTATACTGATTTTTCGTTCCTCAAAAAAGAGAATTTCGATAGCTTTATTGAAAAAGTAAAAAGGTTGCAGCTTTCTCAAGAGGAAATTGATAAGCTAAAAGAGCAAAGAGAGCGAGAAATTGATGCCAGCTTGGTAAGACTGAATAATGACATATACCAAAACGAAAAAGGATTGGGCGAAAATGATCGTGTATATCTTGTAGCAGCATCCATAATTGCCACACTGGGTATTCCGGGGAAAGTAGCTCCTCTGGAAAAATCTGAGCTTAAATCCTCATTGGAAGAAGGAAATACCGATGGCGATATTCTGGTAAGAAAAATCAAGGCTTTTTTGAATGAAAAACAATTGCCCAGAGAGAAGAAAGACCTCATCGTCCGAACCTTACAGAATACGCTGACTACAGATAATATCAATCGTGTAGAAAATGGTGAGAGCCAATTAAAGCGAGTGTTTACTAAAATAGTAGATGATTTAGGCATTTACTATAAAATTGGATTAACTACTGATTTTACAGGTAAGTTGTTCAATGAGATGTACGGATGGTTAGGCTTTTCACAGGACAAGCTAAATGACGTTGTCCTTACGCCATCCTATGTTGCAAAGTTGCTGGTCAAATTGGCAAGGGTTGACAAAGATTCTTATGTATGGGACTTTGCAACTGGTTCGGCAGGTCTGCTTGTAGCGGCTATGAACGAAATGCTTAATGATGCAAAAGAAAACATTAAGTCTCCTGATGAGTATCAGAAAAAAGCTGCAGAGATCAAAGCAACGCAGTTATTGGGAATAGAGTTGCTTTCCAGTGTTTATATGCTTGCTATCCTAAATATGATTCTTATGGGAGATGGTAGCTCGAATATTCTGAACAAAGACTCGCTGACAGACTTTAACGGTAACTATGGTTTTGGCAAAACCGATGACAAGTTCCCTGCGGACGCCTTTGTTCTAAATCCGCCATACTCTGCACCCGGAAATGGAATGAATTTTGTAGAAAAAGCATTGTCGATGATGCACCACGGCTATGCTGCAATCATTATTCAAAATTCAGCAGGGTCTGGAAAGGCTGTTGACTATAATAAGAGAATACTGAAACATAGTACATTGCTGGCAAGTATAAAAATGCCCATAGATTTGTTTATAGGAAAATCAAGCGTACAAACAAATATATATGTTTTCAGAGTTGGTGAAGCACATCAAAAGGATGATGTCGTTAAATTTATCGACTTTTCTAATGATGGTTATACTCGTTCTAATCGCAAAAAGGCAAGCAACAACTTGAGAGATACTGATCATGCAAAAGAGCGCTATCAAGAGGTTGTTGATTTAGTACGTTTCGGGAAAAGTAAATTGTGCCTTTTCTCCGAAAAAGAGTATTATGAGGGTACAATCGACCCAGAAAGCGGTGCAGACTGGAATCAAACAGCGCCTATTGATACAAAGCCTACTTTGGATGATTTCAAAAAGACAGTAAGTGATTATCTTGCGTGGGAGGTTTCAAATCTGCTGAAAAATCAGGATTATGGAGATAACGGCCTGGGAAAATAAGTGCCTCACTCAGCGAGAAGTTGGGAAGCGTTGAGTGGGGCGAATACAAAATAGGCGATCTTTTTGAAAAAATTCAAACAAACAAATTGCCATATAAAGCAGATGATCTTCCTAAGCGACCAACAGGTGAATACACATTGCCTTGTTTGACTTCGAGTTTTAATAACCAAGGGCTGAACTATTATGTACCAAGAGAAGGCTCGACCATTTTGAAAGATGTAATATCAATTCCGTCCAACAGCGATGTATATCGTGCCTATTACCAATCAAGAGAGTTTACAGTATTGTCCGATGCGTATGCTATCCGATGGAAATCCACTGAAACGCAGCTTTCTCACAGACAATATCTCTTTATGGTGATGTGCATTAACAAAGTTACCGATTTGCCTATTTATTCTTATAAGAATAAACTTGGAGGATGGAATGTTGTTAAGAAAAAACACATTCAATTGCCAAAGAAAGACGGTAAAATATACTTTTCGTTAATGGACGAGTTGATCGCTGAGCTGGAAGCTCAGCGTGTCGCTGAGCTGGAAGCGTATCTTTCAGTCACTGGACTAAAAGATACGCATCTGTCCCTCCAAGAGGAACAAGCTTTGGTAAATTATGATGCGTTGCATTGGAGAAAATTTAACTTGGAAGAACTGTTCGGGAAATCTACACGAGGAAAACGATTGAAAAGTGCAGACAGAATACCGGGCAAATTGCCATTCGTCACAGCTGGTGAAGCTGATGAAGGTGTTTCTGACTTTATTAGCAATAAGGTTCATGTTTTCTCTCCAAATACAACAACCATTGATATGTTTGGTTCTGCGAAATACAGAAATTATGAATACGGTGGAGATGATCATGTGGCAGTTGTTCATACAGAAAAATTGCCAGCCAAAGCAGCAGTATTCGTTACAGCAGCAATTCATAAATCATCACACAATGGTCAGTTTGATTACGGCAGAAATTTTTATGCAAAAGACGCTGATAATCTTGATATTATGCTACCGATCAAAAATGGTCAGCCGGATTATGAAATGATGGAAACTATTATTTCCGCCGTTCATAAAATTGTAATGACAGAAGTATCTATGTATGCAGATAGAAAGATTGAAGCAACGAAAGTAGCTGTATCAAATAATAACTGAATAACAAGCAACCTGTGAGCGACCAACTTTTGATTGCTGGCCGCTCACAGGCTGCATATTGATATTTATAAAGTTATTATGCAAAAATCAATTCTGTGTTAATGATTTCTTCCGCACGATTGCGAATGTTGCTCATAGCCTTGACCCATGCCAGCTGATCCTGCACTTTCAGAGACTCGTTGATGCCCTCTTTCTCTGCCAGCTGCGTCACAAGCAGGTCGAGCTTATTTCGAGCCTGAGTATCAATATCAGCAAGATAGCTGAATAGCTTGCCGCTAAGGACCAGATCAGAGTAGATGATAGGACGATGTTCTCTGAGGTACTGTTGGTGCTTTCTGCCCCAGATACCGATGGTGTGTACTTCTTCATCCGGAATGACCAGACACGGCAGATAATAATCTCCATGCAGTTCATACCAAAGACCGTTGCTGTTATCATAGATGTATTTTTCCATATTGCAAACCTCCATGTATCATTTATTTACAGTAGTACCAAGTGGCTTTGAAGTGAATCAGCCAGCAGATGTTGCGTTGTAGCCGGTGGCTACAAAATGGCTACAGAATTCTTAGAGACGCTACGGATAGCTTTAAATATGTGGAATATGTGGACGAAAAGTGCACTATCAGTGCATATTATCACGAGAAATTAAGGTCTGGCGCTCGAGTGGGAATAAGCAAAAAGTGGATATGAGGGCCCGCAAACCCTTGAAAACACTGATTTTTTGATTTTCAGATTCCCCATTTGATAGCAGATTGATAGCACTCGCCAAATCCCGATTTATTGAGTTTAAAAAGAAAAATCGGGTGGCTTGCGAGTAGCCTAAAAATCCTCATCTTTTTATTCATAAGTAAAAGGTCTAACTGATTTTTGCTGATCAGTTAGACCTTTTTTATTTTGCTCTCATTTATCTGAATTTTCTGATTTTGTGCAACAAACGGCCTCTCCCGTGGCCTACAAGTGAGAAGTTCAGATCAGGCCCTCCGGCGGCACCTTGGCGCGGATCTGGCTGCTGTCGTACTCCGGGTAGTGGTAACGCCAGCGGTCGTAGTCCTCCTGAGAGATCTCTCCGGCCTCCAGCTTGGCGGCCTGTTCCCTCCAGGCCCAGAGCATCTCGTGCAGCCGGGCAGCATCCTTATTTTTGCGGAAATCCACCTGCAAGGCAAGCTCGCCGTCCTGCTCTGTGACTTTGAGTCCGTAATTGTCCTCCAGGGTAAATAAGGTGTGCATCAGCCCTACATAGGAGTCTATGTCCGGGACGGAAAGAGCGTGGGGCGAGACATCCAGTACCTGTGCCAGGGCAGCAGTCAGGTCTGCCTTTGGGGTTCTTGATCCTGTTTCGTACTGTGCAAGGCGCACATCGGCAGACTTCTCCGGGAAGCCCAGCGCCATACCGAGATATTTCTGTGTCATCCCCCGCAGGAGACGGAAAAAGTGAATCCGTTCGCCAATCGCCATACATCCAGCTCCCATCTATGGTTGTTCTTATAAGGAACATAGCATATTTGCTTAGTTTTGTCAAGATAATCTAAGCAAATTTATTTAATAATATTTCTTCCAAAAGACTTGAACTAAGCTTATATGTATAGTATTATAAGGATACTAAGCGTATAAGCTTGGATAGTATGGCGCATCAAATGGCCCGCCAGATTTTTGGTTGCGAAACGGAGAAAAAGTGGCGGACATAAGTAAGGAGGCATTGATGAAACACAACGCTTGCAGTCCACAGTCACCAACGACTAAGAAAGGAAGGTATTTATCATGGCAAACCAGATTTTTATGCGCGTCAATGAAGTGGCCGAGGAGCTGGGGGTGTCCGTACCCTACGCCTATAAGCTCATCCGGCAGATGAACGAGGAACTGGCGAAAACCGGCTGCATCACGATTTCCGGCCGGATCGACCGCAAGTTCTTCCACGAGAAGTTTTACGGCACGAGAACCGAGACGGCGAGAAAGGGGGAGTAATTATGGCAGCGTTCAAGAACAAGGACAACGGCACCTGGTATGTGCAGTTCCGCTACACCGACTGGAAGGGAGAGCGTCAGCAGAAGCTCAAAAGGGGCTTTGCCACCAAGCGAGAGGCACTGGAATGGGAACGGGAGTTCCTGATGGAGAAGCAGGCCGATGTAAACATGACCTTCGAGAGCTTCGTTGCTCTCTATGAGAGGGACATTAAGCCCAAGTTGAAGCTCAACACCTGGCTCACCAAGGAGAGCATTATCAAAAAGAAGATCCTGCCCTATTTTGCCAAGCGGAAGCTGTCAGAAATCACGGCCAAGGACATCATGCGCTGGCAGAACGAGATCCGGGAAATGCGGGACTGCCACGGCAAACCTCTGTCCAAAACCTACCTTAAGACGGTTCACAATCAACTTAGCGCCATTTTCAATCACGCTGCCCGTTTTTACGGCCTGAATATCAACCCAGCTCGGCAGGCGGGCAACATGGGGGCAGAAGAACGGAAGGAGATGCTGTTCTGGACCCGGGAGGAATACACCAAATTTTCCGAGGCCATGATGGATAAGCCGCTGTCCTTCTACGCCTTTGAGGTGCTTTACTGGTGCGGCATCCGGGAGGGAGAGCTGCTGGCCTTGACCCCGGCAGACTTCGACTTTGAGAAGCGCACTCTCACCATCAACAAGTCGTACCAGCGGCTCAACAAGCAGGATGTTATTACCACGCCCAAAACGCCCAAGAGCAACCGGGTGATCCAGATGCCCCAGTTCCTGTGTGACGAGTTGCAGGACTACCTCAAGCAGCTCTACGGTGTAGAGCCGGACAGCCGGATGTTTCCCATCAGCAAAAGTTATCTTCACCGGGAAATGGACCGTGGCTGCAAGCAAACCGGGGTGAAAAGGATTCGCATACACGATTTGAGACATAGCCACATCAGTTTGCTGATCGACATGGGCTTTACCGCCCTGGCCATCGCGGAGCGTGTGGGGCATGAGAGCATCGACATCACCTACCGTTACGCTCATCTGTTCCCCACCCGACAGGTAGAAATGGCCGACAAACTGGATTCGCTGAAAAATGAGAAGGGAGTGTAAGAAAATGTCCAAGAAGAACTATGACAACCACAACCGCTGGAGGAACAAGACTGTGGCTTTCCGGGTATCGGCGGAGGAGGATCTCCATCTGGAAGCCCTGGTGAAGCTCACCGGCCTGACCAAGCAGGATTACATCATCCGGCGGCTGCTGGAACGGGATGTGGTGGTCCAGGGTAACCCTAGGGTCTACAAGGCCCTGCGGGACCAGTTGGCTGCTGTGCTGAACGAGCTGCGCCGGATTGAGGCCGGGCAGGGAGTGAACGATGAGCTGCTGGATACTATCCAGATGATCGCTACCATTATGAACGGGATGCAGGAGGATTTCGCCTATGATCGATGAAAAAAAGAAAATGACCGCCCAGGACTCATCTGTTGGCGCAGATGATGGGCAGTCAATCTCTCAAACCACTGAAAATAGTATACCCACTTCCGGGGAAGAAATCAACGATGAAATTGTAAATTCCCCGGAACGCCTGGAAGAAATGTACCGCAGGATGCAGCGTATGGCAGACCCCCGATACCTGCATACGCTCACCATGACAGAGCTGTTCCAGACCGCCTATAAGAGCAGGCCGCCGGTGGCGGAAGGACTGCTCTATGCAGGGGCATATATCCTTGCCGGAGCGCCCAAAATCGGCAAGTCTTTCTTGGTGGCGCAGATCGCCTACCATGTCAGCACCGGGCAGGACTTGTGGGGTTACAAAGTCCATCAGGGGACGGTACTCTACCTTGCGCTGGAAGATGATTTTCAGCGCATCCAGAGTCGGATGTTTATGATGTATGGCGTGAACGATACCTCGAATCTCCACTTCGCCACTGCTGCTGGGAAAATCGGGAACGGATTGGACGAACAGCTGGGAAACTTCATGCGGGAGCACCCGGACACCAAACTCATTATCATCGACACCATGCAGAAGATCCGGGAGCTGGGCAGCGAGGCATACAGCTACGCCAGCGACTATGAGATCATCGGCAGAATCAAGCAGTTTGCGGACCAGCATTGTATCTGTGTGCTGACCGTCCACCACACCCGAAAACAGCGGGCGGACGATTCCTTCGAGACGATTTCCGGCACCACCGGGCTGCTGGGCTGCGCGGACGGTTCGCTACTGATGCAGAAGAAAAAACGCACGGAGCTGGATGCCACCATCAAGGTGGTGGGACGGGATCAGCCGGACCAGATCCTCTACTTGAAGAAGGACCCTCAAACCCAGATCTGGAACCTGGAACGCATGGAAAACGAGTTGTATAAAGAGCCGCCGGACCCGGTGCTGGAAGCGGTGGCAAAGCTGGTTTCTGCTGAGTGCCAGGAGTGGGTCGGTTCTCCCTCTGAACTGGCTGAAGCCATCCAAACGGGAATGGCCTCCAACGCCCTTACCAAGTACCTGAATGTCAAGTCCGGCAGGCTGCTGGAAGAGTACCATGTGGGCTATGAAAACAAGGCCAGACACTCCGGGCGGCGGGTGAAATTGACCTATATGTTGGTAGAATCGACGGCCTATGAAATGACCGAAGAATAAGGAGCGCGACGATAGCGACGGTCGCGACAGTGAAAATGATACCGTCAAAAACACCGTCGCTATCGTCGCAACCGTCGCGGAAGGAAAGAGAACATGAAAAATGTACAAATCCCTTATGACCTTTTTGTGGCTTTAGTGGAGTATCATCTGGCCTACGATGATGACTACGCCGAGGAAATCCGTCAGGGACTGGAACAGAAATTGGACGCACTGGTGCGGCATGAATTGTACGCAAAATATAAGACCGCGCCCACCGCAGAAGAACGGGAACAGGCCCGTCAGGCATACCTGAACAAGCGCGGGGTATTCCCGGATTTCCGATGGTGAGACAACATTGATCACTTCCTCTTGTTGGCAGGGACAGGAGCGTGCCACGCTCCTGTTTTTGCTGGCAGAGGGAAAGAAAAGAACTCTGTTTCAGGGCGTTTTATATCAACAAAAGGGGTGCGCGATTCACGATACCCCATGCCCCGAAATAGGGCACCGGGTACAAACAAAAAAGCGTTTGCAGAACGCGCAGCCACAGAATGAAATTCTGTGTTCAAAAGGGGCTTGGGGGCACTGCCCTCAACAAGCAGACGGCAGGAAATGTGAGTGTGTATTAACACTCGCATTGCTTGCCTGTCGTGTGTGTGGCTATCCACACGCATTGCTTGCGGGTAACTAAAACAACCGAAACAGCTCTTGTGCCACTGCGGAAAACTAATTGAAATTTAAGCATTGGGAGTAACGAGTATGAGAAAGATTTTGACCTGTGAGTTCAACCTGGATACCGCCTGCGTGGAACTGCGCATGGGAGATGGAACCCTGCTCTCCATCGACTGCACGGCCGTGGAGAACGAGGTGGCAAACAGTATGTACCAGCGGTCAGAGCTGGACTGGCTGATCTACAACGATCCGCTGGCCTATGCCGAGCTGGTTTTGAACGGCGACCTAGACAGATACCTACAAGCAACTTCAAAGAAAGATATGTTGGACTGATAACCAAGAAAATGTGCCAGAGCCTAGCATCGCTATGGTGTCGCTCTGGCATATTTTAAATTACAGAATCACCGGGATCGTGCAATAAGTCGTTTTTGCACTTGAGAAAATCACGAAATCGTGATATTATAATATAATAACTTAGGCGACGGAGGTGCACCATGGCAATTTGTTACGATAAACTTTTTCATTTGATGATAGATAAAAAAATTTCTAATTCGCAGTTGAAAGATTTAGCCGGAGTTAGTGCAAATATAATTACTCGCCTAAAGCGAGACGAATATATTTCAACAGAAAGCATAGAAAAAATCTGTTTAGCCTTAAATTGCGGGGTTGATGATATTTTAGAGTTCATTCCTGAGAAAGAAGGTAGCGAAAATGCCTAGTGAAAATTTAGCTGCAGCTCGGGTGCATCTGCAAGCGTTGGTTAATACATATAGAGAAAATTTTGCTCAATATCAGCGAGCTACATATAACGAAACTCAAGTCCGTGTAGACTTTGTTAATCCGCTTTTTCAATTGTTAGGTTGGGACATTATGAACGAAGCTGGATTACCGCAACATCTGCGAGAAGTTACTCATGAAGCAACTGTACTAGTTGAAGAAAATGGAACTCATAGAAGCAAAAAACCTGACTATTCGTTTAAGGTAGGTACGGAAACTTTATTCTTTTTAGAGACTAAAAAGCCTTTTGTAAATATTACTGTTGATCGTGCTCCGGCATTTCAATTGAGAAGATATGGATGGAGTGGCAATCTTAAAGTATCTGTACTAACGAATTTTACTGACTTGTTCATATACGACTGTACAGTTCGTCCTGTTGAAGGAGATGAAATTGGGACAGCCCTTATTGCACACTATCACTATACAGAGTATGATGAAAAGTTTGATGAGATCTATTCTGTGCTTTCTAAAGAATCCGCTTTAAGTGGAGAGTTCCAGAGGGTTTTTAGCAATATCCGTGGTGCAATGCGTCGCGAGCCATTTGATGCATACTTTCTGGACCAAATCCGCGGATGGAGAATGCAGTTAGGAAAAGATGTTGTCAAGAGCAATCCGGAGATCGATACAGACACTCTGAACATTTTTGTTCAAAGGATTTTGAATCGTTCTATTTTCCTGCGGATCTGTGAAGATAAAAATCTCGAAAATTATGAATCTTTGAAGAGAATCACTACATATCAGGAATTAAAGCATTTATTTGCTGCCGCAGACCAAAAATATGATTCTGGCCTATTTGAGATGCTGGATGAAGATCGACTTGTTATTTCCGATTCTGTCATTATCGAGATATTCCAAAGCCTTTATTATCCGAATAACTCCTACGAATTTGGTGTTGTAGATCCTTACATTATTGGACAAATCTATGAGTTGTTCTTAGATGAATCCTTAGAGATTCAAGTGGACGGACAGGTTGTTTGCGTTCAAAAGCCTGAGGTTGTAGACGCTCAGGGAACAGTCAACACGCCCAAGAATATTACCGATATTATTGTTGACGAAGCACTGGGGGCACTGTATGAGGGGAAAACACCAGAAGAAGTTGCGGGTTACCGCATTGCCGACATCTGTTGTGGCTCCGGTAATTTTTTGTTGTCGGCATTTGAGTATGTAGTAAACTACCATATCGAATATCTGTGCCAAAACAGTCTAGAAGAAGCTCTGCAAAGCGGGAAACTGTATCAGTTGCCAGGCACACAAAATCTGTTTCTTTCTTATGAGCAAAAAAGAAAGATTCTAGAAAATTTAATTTATGGCGTAGATATTGATCCCTTGGCAATTGAAGTTACTAAATTTAGCCTGCTTCTGAAAGTGCTGGAAGATTCCTCTGCAGAAGAATTAGATGCCTATCATGCGAGAACGCATAACCGGATCTTACCCAATCTGGATGAGAACATTAAACTGGGTAATAGTCTGGTTGATTCAAACTATGCACATTATAATCGCGCAGTATATCAGAGTTTACAGTTAATGAATAAGCTGAGAATGTTCGATTGGAACCGTGAATTTACAGAAGGAAAATTTGATGCCATAATCGGTAATCCTCCATATATTCGGGTTCAGAACATGGTTCATTATTCTCCGGAGGAATATGCCTTTTACAAGAGCAATCAATCTGGATATGTGACAGCAGGCACAGAAACATTAGACAAATATTATCTGTTTATTGAAAGGGCGTTGTCGCTATTAAAAGATGATGGGATTCTAGGTTACATTGTCCCCCATAAATTTATGAATATCAAATCTGGCGCAGAGCTGAGAGGACTCCTATCTTCTCATGGTAATGTCAGAAAGATTATTCACTTCGGTACACATCAAGTTTTTGAGAACAGAAGTACTTATACTTGTATTCTAATCATGTCCAAGCAGCCAAACACAGAATTTGAAATTGGTTTTGTACAAGATTTGAATCGTTTCTTGTTTGAGCATGATGTGAATTGTACAAGATATGCAGCCCCTTATTTGTCTCGGCAACCATGGGCGTTTTTGCCTCAGGATCTTATTTCCCAGCTGCAGAAGGCGGAAGAACACTGTGAGCCGCTTTCAACCTTGGCAGATATATTTGTCGGTGTGCAAACAAGTGCAGATAATATTTATATCATTCATGCAGATCGGGAAGATGGCCATTTTGTATATAGCCATGAGAAGGATGGCACGGAGATTAAGCTTGAAAAAGATATTCTGCGAAAAAGTGTTTATGATGCTAAACTTACCAGCTATGAAAAAATTGAAGCAAATAGCTACATTATTTTCCCCTATAAAGAAGTTGATGGAAAGCCCAAACTTTATGATATAGAGGAAATGGAAGAGTGTTTCCCTAATGCACTTGAGTATTTGAACCGACACAAAGAGGCTTTGAACAAACGCAATATGCCCAATCGAAATGATCTAAATTGGTATGCCTTTGGTCGAAGCCAAAGCTTAAGAAGATTTATGTCAGGTAAGCACCTTGTTTGGCCAGTTCTTTCGTTGAGCTCCAACTATGTTTATGATGATGAAATGGTTGTGTTTACTGGTGGAGGAAACGGACCGTTCTATGGTCTACAAATGAAACAATCCTCTCGGGAATCTATCTTTTATGTTCAGGCAATTTTGAATCATTGGTTGATGGAGCTTTTGGTAAAAAGCAAAGCTAGTACATTCCGCGGCGATTATTATTCACACGGAAAGCAGTTTATTGCTTCTCTACCTATTTATCGAATTGACTTTGATAATCCTATTGAGGTTAAAAAACACGATGACATTGTTCGTGGTGTGGAGACAATCATGCACTTAAAAGAACAGGCCAAGTGTGCTAGGAACATTACAGAGCGAACAGTTTTTGAACGGTCTGCAAGCGCAGTAAATCATGAGTTGAATGCTTTGATTGACACATTGTATCAAGTGGAAGCTCAGGAAAACGAGGATGAAGAATGAAACCAATCGAAGGATACAACAAATTAAGAGGTGGGTATTATACACCCGAAAAAATAGCTGAGTTTATTGTGGACTGGGCGATTAGAACTACTACGGATACTATACTGGAGCCCAGCTGTGGAGATGGTAGTTTTGTCAATGCTATTACAAGTAAGTTACAGCAAATGGGCACATCTGATCAGGCCATTAAAAGAAATGTAACTGGTGTCGAGTTGGACAAAACTGAGGCCCAAAAGGCTAGTCGATATGGGGCAAGTATTATCCAGAGCGATTTCTTTACATATTATCAGAATTGTATTGATGACAAGGAAAAATTTGATGTTATTGTGGGAAATCCTCCCTTTATTCGATACCAGAATTTTGAGGAAGAATATCGAAAAATCGCATTCGAGCTGATGAGTAAGCATGGATTTCACCCCAATCGACTTACTAATATTTGGCTTCCTTTCCTTGTACTGGCGTGCAAAGCGTTAAAGCCAGATGGGCGGGTCGGTATGGTAATTCCTGCCGAACTATTCCAGGTTGATTATGCTGCTGAAGCAAGGCAATTTTTGAGCACTTATTTTGAAAATCTTACACTTGTAACTTTCAAAAAGTTGGTCTTTGATGACATTCAGCAGGAAGTTATACTTTTGCTGGGAGAAAGAAAGTCCCACAAACAAGGCATTCGGGTAGTAGAGCTAGAAGGTCTAGACTCTTTGATTGCAGCTGGTCAATCCTGTTTAGAAGTGGCAGAAATCAAGAAATTAGATCATAGCAAGGATAAGTGGGTAAAATACTATCTTTCAAGCGAGGAGCTTGATCTTCTTGTGCGTCTTAATGATTCAAAAAATATCATGGATGCAACAGAACTTTATGATGTAAATGTTGGCTTGGTAAGTGGTGAAAACGCATTTTTTGTTATAAATCAAGAAACTGTTGATAATTTTAGTTTGCAAGATAGTATAATTCCGATTATTAGTCGTACGGATCAGATTAAAGGTCTTGAGTTAACAGAGAAAGATTATGCGGACTTAGTGGAAGAAGGGAAAAAAGTTTATTTTTTCAACACAGGCGATTTGCCGTTTGAAGAATTGTCGGAATCCCAGCAAAGGTATATCCAGTGGGGAGAAGAGCAGGAGTATAACAAGAATTATAAATGTCGCATCAGATCCAAATGGTACCATGTTCCGCATACATGGCGTGCTGAGGCGTTTTTAGTTAGGCAAGCAAATCTTTATCCTAAAATGGTACTAAACAATAAAAATGCACTTGTAACAGATACTCTGCATAAAGTTAGGTTCCACGAAGGCATTGATGGAAGAGCCGTTGTTGGAGCTTTCTTAAACACATACACCCTTGCACTTAGTGAAACTTTAGGGCGGAGCTATGGGGGCGGTGTTTTGACCTTTGAGCCTGGTGAGATGCGGAAAATGCGAGTCCCTATGCGTTTTGCCGAAAAACTTGATTTGGATCAGATGGATAAATGGCAACGAGCAGGCGAAATTGATAAGATTCTTGAGTACACAGATGAAATTCTACTCCGTCAGGGTCTTGGTTTGACTCCTCACGAAATAGAACTGCTTCATAGTATCTGGACAAAAATGAGAGATCGTAGACTTACAAGAAAGGGTCGAAAAGCTTAAGTTAACCACATATTATATTGATTAAAAACTGGTCAGCTCGAAAGAGGTGTGCATAATGAGCGAAGTCAAAGTTTCAGAAAAAGGAATAGAATATGCCGTTCTGGGAGTTCTTAAGAGAAAGCAGCGTGTGTTTTCACAAGCTTTACTGATGAAAATACCTCATAGCCATGAGGGAATTTCTGATATTTCTCTTAAGATTGGACGGTATAAATTCCCCTTTAAGACTCTTGAAACGCTTGATCCTAAGAGTGAGCTCACCTTGGACAATGAAGAGTTGAACAGTCTTATTGACTACATTTCTAGAAATTATGCCCCTGTAAATTTGGGGGAAGGAAAATATGTTGATGTATCCGGTGACAATGAAAAACTTGTGGAAAGCTTCAAAAAGCTGCTGGAACACTCAGGAGATACTGCCAGACTGCTCTTAGAAAATGGTATATTATCTGAAAATGTTCTTCTGGCAGCATCGACTATTAGGAAACAAACTGCGCTGTCTTTCTTTGAGAAAAGCCTTGAAAAGGAGACATCTGAGAGTTTCTGGCAAGACTGGTTCAGTCAAAACAAATGGGTGTTAGGTTCAGATTTTGCTAAAATCATAGATGAGCGCAACATAGACACTAAGAATATTGCGGATTACCTTATGTGTGCATTTGATGGCTTTGTAGACATAGTAGAAATCAAGAAACCCAATGGGCTTCCATTTTGGGCAACAACAAAGGATCACGACAATTATGTGCCTTCAACAGCTTTAATCAAAGCAATTACACAGTGTCAAAATTATCTATATGCAATTGAACGACGCTGTAATGATGCTGATTTCAGGGAAGCGACCAAATCCAAGGTAATTAAGCCACGCTGTATTTTGATCTATGGTCGGTCTAATGATTGGGATAATGGGCAACGAGAAGCTTATAGAATCCTGAACTCTTCTTATACTCAAATTTCTATACTTACATACGATCATTTGTTAGCACGCGCCAAAAATGTGTTAGGAGTTATGGAATTAGATAACGAAGAGAAAATCCCGTTTTAATCTGAGGAAGCCGCAGTATCTTTGCATTACGCTTGGTGCTAGATATTAAAGGTGTGTTAGAAAACGGGTGGATAATTCAGTTTATATATGCTATAATACTCATAAGCCACCCAATCGTCCATCTCAAGCAAAACCCCTGATAGGATGGCCCAGATAGATTTTTGATAGCAAAAGTCCGAATAGACCTTAGGATAAGGATAATCTGCATCAAATAAAACCACGACGAATTAAATCCTCTATACAAAAAAGTTTAGAAATGGATTTAACTCGGCGAGTGGGAATGATAGGCAAAAACCGAAAAAGTGTAGACATACCAACAGTTTTTTGAATGCCTTAAACCACCTCTGATAAGGTTTTGATAAGATTCCACTGAGGTGCGATTATTCTGCATTGCAAGTGGTTTGTGGGTAAGGGATAATTTCCCACGCCTCACAAGGATTCATATTAGCATTTAAGCCCGTACTGATCGGATGGTCAGTACGGGCTTTTTTCGTCCAATTTTAATCGTTAATATACTTTTTCAGCGACTTCACGAATGCATCGCTAAATTCCTGCGAGGGTACTTTTCCCCAGATTTGTGTGGTGTCCTCTGCGGGGAACGTGTAACGCCAATGGTCGTACTGCTCTTTGCTGATCTCACCGTTTCTGAACTTTTCAGACTGTTCAGCCCAGGCAGACAGCATTTCGTAAACAGACGCATCCATATTCCGCTTGCAGCCATCGAAAATGATGTGAACCTCGTCTCCCTGTCTTTCCGCTCTTGCTCCATGAATATCCTCGATGGCGAAAAGCGTGTGGATAAAACCGAGATCACTGTCTATGTCAGGGATTTTCAACGCCAGCGGGGAAACTTCCAAAACATTTGCGAGTGCGTTCACCAGATCCTCTTTGGGAGTTCTGGTGCCAGACTCATATTGAGCCATACGAATATCTGCGGTCTTTGCAGGAAATCCCACAGCCTGCCCGAGCCAACGCTGGGTCATGCCCCTAAGATTGCGCATAAAACGAATTCTTTCACCGATTGCCATAGTCAATCACTCCTATGTAGGTTTGCTTCGCTATCATAGCATATATGTTTAGGCTATGTCAAGATATATTAAATAATTTTGCTTAATATTTTCCCTCAAGCCTCTTGACATAACTGTATTTGCTTAGTATAATACAGAAGCAGCATTAAGCAAATATGTTTAATGCTGTCCGCCCGGGCAAATCGGATGGCGGCCAGCAAGTATTCCGACACGAAAGAAGACAACTATACACTGAAAGGAGGTGAGCGCCATGGAAAACAAATTCATACGAGTAGAGGAAGTCGCAAAGGAACTAGATGTGTCGAAGCCTTATGCCTATAAGATCATTCGCCAGCTGAACGAAGAACTGAAAGCAAAAGGGTTTATTACCATCGCAGGGCGAGTCAACCGCCAGTATTTCAACGAAAGGCTCTATGGAGCAGAAAGGAAAGAATTGAATGCCAGCCTATAAGAACAAAGAAAACAATTCGTGGTATGTGGTTACGCAGTACACGGACTGGACAGGAGAACGAAAGCAAAAGTGTAAACGAGGGTTTAGTACCCGCCGGGAAGCATTGGAATGGGAGCAGAAGTTCCAGCAGCAAAGTGCCGGGGACCTGGACATGACGTTTGAGGCATTTGTGGAGATTTACACCACAGACCTCAGGGCAAGGTTGAAAGAAAGTACCTGGCAGACCAAGGAGCATATCATCAGGACCAAAATACTTCCTTATTTCGGAAAGCGCAAGATCAACGAAATTACTACCAAGGATGTAATTGCCTGGCAGAATGAGTTGCTTGCTTACCGGGATGAAAAGCGCAAGCCCTATTCGCAGACCTACCTCAAATCGCTGCACAATCAGCTCTCTGCTATTTTCAACCATGCAGTTCGGTATTATGATCTGCATTCCAATCCGGCAGCCAAAGCCGGAAATATGGGAAATGAGGAACGTAGGGAGATGTTGTTCTGGACGAAGGAGGAGTACCAGAAATTTTCAGAGGTAATGATGGACAAGCCTGTTTCTTACTACGCATTTCAAATGCTTTACTGGACAGGTATCCGGGAAGGTGAGTTGCTGGCGCTGACACCGGCTGATTTTGATTTTGAACATGGTACGGTAAAAATCAGCAAAACGTATCAGCGCTTCAAGGGCGAAGACATCATAACTTCACCGAAAACCAAGAAAAGTAACCGTACAATTCAGATGCCAGAGTTTCTATGCACACAAATGCAGGAATTCTTCAAAATGCAGTATGGGCTAAAAAAGAAGGACCGTATTTTTACCGTGACCAAGAGCTATCTCCACCACGAAATGGACAGAGGTGCCAAGACAGCAGGCGTTAAGCGGATTAGAATCCATGATTTGAGACACAGCCATATCAGCCTGTTAATCGACATGGGGTTTTCTGCTGTGGCTATTGCTGATCGGGTAGGGCATGAAAGTATTGAAATCACTTATCGGTATGCCCATCTATTTCCCTCCAAGCAAAAAGAGATGGCAAGCAAACTGGACGATATTAACAAAGGAGCGTGATATTGATGTCAGCAAAGAATGTAGACAAGCACAACCGATTCCGCAGTATCACTGTGGGATTCCGGGTATCGCCGGAAGAAAACGAGGAACTGAACAGAGCGGTTGCTTTGTCGGGACTTCCCAAACAGGAATATTGCTATCGCAAGTGTATGGGGCGCGAGGTCGTGGTACAGCCAAATCCCAGGGTTTACAAGGCGCTCAAAAACCAAATGGCAGCAATTCTTATGGAACTGGAACGAATTGCAGCAGGAGATTGTGTTGCTGAAGAACTGCTTCGTACCATTGGCCTCATTGCTGCTACCATGAACGGAATAAAGGGGGACAATGCGGATGATTGACGAAAAAGAAAAGACCGCCCTTGGCACATCTGTTGGCGCAGATGCAGGGCAGTCAATCCAATCACAAACTACTCAGATTATAGCAGGTGAAACACCGGAAATCAATGACCTGGAGGACATTTCTCAAGAAAAATTTTTCCTCCAGATGCAGCGAATGCAGGACCCGGCCTATCTGCATACGGTTTCTATGAATGAGCTGTATGAGACAGTTTATGAGGGCAAGCAGGCGGTTATTGACGGCCTGCTCTATGCGGGGACATATCTGTTCGCCGGTGCGCCAAAGGTTGGCAAATCCTTCTTCATGGCGCAGCTGGCCTACCATGTCAGTACGGGACAAAAGCTTTGGAAATATGAAGTCCACCAGGGAACGGTTTTGTATCTGGCTCTGGAAGATGATTACCAGCGGTTGCAGGAACGAATGTCCCGAATGTTTGGTGTGGAGGGAACGGATAAACTCCGCTTTGCGATCTGTGCTAAGCACCTGGGGGCGGGACTGGACGAACAGTTGGAAAAATTTATCCGGGAGCATCCCGATACCCGCCTGATTATCATTGATACCTTACAGAAGATTCGGGAGGTCAGTACGGATGCCTACAGTTACGCCAACGACTATGAGATTGTGGGGAAGATGAAGCAGTTCGCGGACAGAAACAGAATTTGCCTTTTGCTGGTGCATCACACCAGAAAGCAGCAGGCCGGAGATAAATTTGAGATGATTTCCGGCACAACAGGATTGCTGGGGTGTGCGGATGGAGCGTTCCTGCTACAAAAGGAGAAGCGTACAGATCAGAACGCCACACTGGACATTGTGGGGCGAGATCAGCCGGATCAGCGGTTGCATCTGACCCGAAATATGGAAAAGCTTTCCTGGGACTTGGATCACGCAGAAACAGAGCTTTGGAAAAAGCCACCTGACCCGTTTCTCAAAAAGGTTGCCGGAATTTTGACGGTTGCTGCCCCGGAGTGGAACGGCAGTGCTACCGAGTTGGCAGCGCTGCTTCAAGAGGAAATGCAGCCCAATATTCTGACACGGCAGCTCAATGTAAAAGCCGGGGAGCTGCTGAGCGAATACGGTGTAGAATACACTGTGAAGCGCACCAGAAACGGAAGTGCTATCCGGCTGCGAAACCAAGAGGTGTGACGATTGGTGACGGTTGTGACGATTAAAACGACAGCGGGGGCGGTATCCAAAATACCGTCACAATCGTCACAACCGTCACATTCTCCCCGCATCCCCCGTCCCCATCGGACGGTCCGCAGACCGGGAGATGGTCAGCCAGGGAGTAGCCACTCCCTGGCTGTGGGCGGCAGCGGTGCAGCACAGAACGTGCGGAGACGATGGCACCCATGCCGTAGTCGATGATACAGTGTATCGTCGGCTGCGGCCAAGGCTCCCGCAGAAGCCGCATTCCCCGTTTCCCCCTCGGAGAGCCCACGATACTTTGCAGCCGCAGGATGAAAGTATCATAGTGGGTTATTACACTTCCGCAGAAGTGTTCCCCGCAACCTACGTTTTTCAAAAATCTAAATTCAGGAGGTATTTTGCCTATGGCAAGAGGCGACGGTATTGACCGTACCAGCGCAAGAAACGCAAAGATGACAGCCGCCAAAGTGGGCAACGCACAGGCCCACAATGAGCGGCAGAAAGGAAGTTATGTAAATCAAGATATAGTCCCAGAGAGAACGGAAAAGAATGTCCACTTCAAATCTCCCACAGGGGACTATATGGAAATGTTCGATCAGATGGTAGAATCCGGTGCAATCTCCACCCGTGGTCTGAAAGCGGATGCGGAGAAATTCGGAGAGCTGGTGTTCGATGTGAACTCTGCCTATTTCTACAACCACGGCGGCTATGACTTCGCCAAGCAGTTCTACGCAGATGCCTACAAGGCCGCCGTGAGCATCGTAGGCGGTGAACAGTATATCCTTTCGGCGGTGATGCACGCCGATGAACGGAACCGGGCCATGTCTGAGAAGATGGGAGAGGATGTCTACCATTACCATCTCCATGTGGTCTATATCCCTGTGGTAGAGAAGGAAGTCCGCTGGACAAAACGCTGCAAAGCTCCGGCCCTGGTGGGAACCGTTAAGGAGCGGATTCACCAGGTCAGTATGAGTAAGAAGTGGGCTTCCCAGCCGGCAATCGGAGAGGATGGACAACCCCTGCTCACCAAGTCTGGTAAGCCTGTTCTGAAAAAATCCTATTCCGTCCTACAGGACGATTTCTACAACGCTATGCGCAGTGCCGGATACACAGACCTGGAGCGTGGCGAACGTGGCAGCTCTGAGGAACATCTGACCGTAACCCAATTCAAGGTAGAGCGGGAGCAGGAGCGCCTGGAGGGCCTGACAGAGCAAACAGCCCAGAAAGCCCAGGAGGCCGCTGCTCTGGAAAAGAAAATAGAGCGTTACCAGAAGCAGCAGGTGGCCATTCAGAAAGTGGACACAATTGAAGCCAAGCCTGTTCCGCTGTCCTCTACAAAGGTGATTCTGGAACGTAAGGAGTATGAAGCCCTGAAGGCAACAGCGAAAAAGTACATTGCCCAGGAGAAGCGAGAGGGTGTGCTTCAAAAAGCACTGGATGCTGCCAAGGGCCTGATTAACGAGCTGAAAGCGGAAATCGCTTCTCTACGAGAAGAACTATCTTACTACCGCTCCCCCAAATTTCAGATGAAACTCCATAAAATCGAAAAGGAAAATTTTGATCTCCGGGATAAACTCCGGGTCTATAATCTCATCATTGACCGGCATGATTTGGGGCGGTTTTTCGGAAAAAACCGGGACATGGGCCGCTCCAGGGACGAAGCACGGTAAATCCCGTGTAGACCCAGGAAAAACGGAAACAAACGGACGGAAGTGCCTGAGCCGAACAGCATATCGTTCAGGCACTTCCCGTCCGAAAAACGGCAAGTATTTCCGGGTGTACAGCCGGGAAAATCTACAGATTCAGGAGGTACTTATGAAAACAGGACTTACCAAGAAGCAAAAGAGAACCAGCATTTATTTCACAGAAGCAGACGACTTTGTGGAAATCTGCACCTACAACACAGACTTCAAAAAGCGACTGTCGGAATTTGCCGTCAAATATCCCGCAGAATGCCGTCAACTGGACGATGACGGAAACGGCTGCAAAACCTTTGCCGTCAAAAAAGGCCGTTTTGGTATCCGCTTGACGGCACCTTACAGTGAAAAGAGACGGCAAGCTGCCAGCGAGCTGGCGAAGAAGAACACACAGAATTTGAGGAGAACGACAAAATAAAATTTGTGAAATTTTCCCATTAAGCAGAATATGGGGCGATATATTCAGAGGATCCCTAAATCATTTGTAGCTAAGTACAAAATACATATTTGCATCTTCTATGCCGTTGTTGATATATTTATGCTCCGCACTTGCGTCAAACGCAATGGAAGCCCCTCTTTTTAGCTGGTAAATATTGTCACCAACAGCGACCTCGACTTCCCCATCAGCGACCATCACGTACTCTGTCCGCCCGTTCTTGTGAGTCTGCGACACATGATTGCATCCAGGCTTGAGAACACAATAGAAAATTTCAAAGCCTGTTGCAGGTGTAAATGGAAAAATACAGTAAAACAAGATTTTTCCGTCGTTGTCAACAACCGGAGAGATGTTCTCAATATACTTGATATCGCAATACAGAGATTGAGGACTCGTCAGAAGATTGTCGAATCGTATTTTTAATCCGTTTGCGATTTTCGAAACCGTAGCCAGTGTCGGAACAGACTCAGATCGTTCGATCTGGCTCAGCATGGTTTTGCTAACACCAGTCATGGAGGAAACCGCATCAAGGCTGAGCCCCATGCTCTTCCGGATGTTTTTCAAATTTTCGCCGATTTTCAATTGCTCGCCCATGAATTCCGCCTCCTGTTATGCCGCTGCAGACAGATATAATATAGTCCATCCATTTCGGATAAGCACATCTTTTTATTTTAACAGCGTATCTAAGGATATGTCAAGGTGGCAATACCACTAAATTCCTGAAGAAAAATTTGTAAAATTGCGTTATTGACAGAGCGGCTGAAATGATGCATTATGTATATACGCTATAGCGAACGTAAATTCGTTATAATGAATACCCGTAACTACGGGAGTCAACAGGAGGGTACACTATGAAAACCATTGCTGTATTAGGAACTGGAAATGTAGCCCAGACAATTGCTGTCGATATGAAAGCCAAGGGTCAGGAAGTCCGGCTGTTTGCGCCTGACTATCTGTTCTCCAGATTCCAGACCATCGCGATTTCTCATGAGATCGAATGCGTCGGCGAATTTAACGCAAAAGAAAAGATCGATGTGGTGACTTCCAACATTGACGAGGCTGTAAAGGGTGCAGACTATATCATCGTCTGTGTCCCTGGCAATCGTCATGAGGAATTTGCCAAAATCCTGAAGGGGCATACCACAGCTGAGCAGATCGTGATTACCTTCAACGGCTGTATGGCCTCTCTGATTTACAAGAACGTATGGGGCGATGACCCTACTTGCCCCATCTTTGTGGAATCTACGATCCCGCCTTTCAGCACCAGACGGGTAGAACCAGGCAAGGTTCGTATGTTTGAGCGTCATCTAGCACCTATCGCGTTTTTCCCCGCCGCCGCCGCAGAGAAATACTACGATCAGATTCGCAAGGATGTCTATGATTTCCCCGGTCTCTACAGCGATGTTCTTGAGTGCGGTCTAAGCTTGATTAATCCTACTGTACACCCTGGCCCTTGCCTTGTCAACCTCAGCAACATCGAAAAGCCAGATGTCAACTTCTTTTTGTACGAGCACGGATTCCAACCCTCCGGTCTGAAAATTGACGTTCTCCTTAACAAGGAGCGGCTGAAAATTGGTAAGGCGCTCGGCTATGATATCCATGCTCTGGAGGATTTTGCTGGCGTCGATAAGGTCGATTCCTGGGTGCCACTGTATGCTATGGGCCACGGTTGCCACAACCTCACCTCGATTGCCGGCCCCAATGATATCAACTACCGCTATCTGACGGAAGATATCCCAATCGCTCTGGTCTGCTGGGCCTCTATCGCGGATCAGCTGGGCATTGAAACGCCCATCATGGATGCTGTGATCACTCTGGTCGGTGTCGCCCATGACACAGATTGGTTCAAAAACGGCAGAACTGCCGAAGTACTCGGCATCAGCGGCAGAAACGCCGAAGAGTTGAATCGTTACGCGAAAACGGGCAAATTCTGATTCCACATAGACAATTTTAGAGAGGAGCGTATTGAACGTGAATAGCAATCACGATTTGGACCGCTGTGATTATGACACTGCGGCCATCACTGATTATGATCCGCGCTTTGAAGCAAGCAAAAAGAGCGCTTTGTTTCTGCACATTCTTGGCATTGTCGCATCTATAATTGGCACCTGCTGGATGTTTTATTTCGGGACGGGCGATCCCACACAGATGACATACTTTTTGGGTTTTCCTCTCTGGTTTTCCGGTGCGACAATTATCTACACCATCATGACCATCATTGGCATCGTTCATATCTGTAAATGGGACGAATTTCCGCTGACAGCAAGAGCTAATAGAAAGGGGGAGAAATAATGGCACAGGATCTTGGCGGCTTTACCATTGCCCGCTCTACTTCGGTCACCATGCTGCTAATCTTTTCGGTGTATTCAATTATCATCGTCGGATTCGGATTCTATGTAAAAGCACAGGCCCGGAAGGGTGGCTCCGACAACCTCACGTCCTTCCTTACAGGAGGCGGCAACATCGGTGCATTTTCCATCGCCATGATTGCCGCGACAAACGCAATGTCCGGCGGTTCCATGGTTGCGGCTCCCGGCCTCAGCTACGCGGTCGGATTTGCTTCCCCTCTGATTTATTACAGCGGATTTCTGACCTCCGCCTACTGTCTTGGTGCTGTTGGACGGAAAATTGCTATTCTGCGTGAACGGACCGGCGCAGTTTCCTATTTGCAGCTGCTGCGCCTCCGTTTTCAGTCCAAGGGTGTTGTGGGCGCGCTGGCAGTCACGGGCGCGTTGGGCCTGGTGTTTTTTGGATGCGGTCAAATTTCCGCCGGTGCCAAAATCTTTGCGGCCGTCACTGGCAGCAACAGCTACTATCTCGGTTTGTTCCTGGTGATTATTATCTCTGTTGTTTACACGGTTTCAGGCGGTGTAAAATCTCTGGCAAAGGTAGCAGTTATTCAGGGTGTAGTTATGCTAGCGGCCACGTTTTCTATCATTGGCGTTTTGATATTTAAAAACACCCAAATGTATGGAGGCGTCACCCAGGCTATGCAGAGCCTTGCCGTTACCTTCCCAACAATTCTCCAAGCGCAGTCCTCCGGTTCCTTTTGGAATATCCTGGGCCTGTCCCTCTTTTTCGGCGTTGGTGTTGGTGTCATGCCTCATTCCTTGTCTGTTTCCATGACATATAACGACCACAAAAAGCTGAAGCTGGGGATTTTGATCGCCACATTAACTTTCTTTATTGTCAACGGCCTGATGTGCATGATTGGTCCACTGGTCCGTGCAATCAATCCGAATATTGCTGTTGCTGACTACACCTCTATGTTTGTGGCCACTAATCTGCTTCCTTCCTGGGTGGGCGGCATTATCTTCTCTGGTGTGTTCGCTGCTGTTCAATCCTCCATTGCCGGTATATGCATCTCTGCCGGTGCTATTCTGGCAAAGGATTTCATCGTCGACTGCCTCATGAAGGAAGTTCCTGAAAAAACGCAGAGCAGAATCAATTATGGCGTCATTATTGGCGTCGGTGTGATTGGTGTGCTGGTTGCTCTGAAGCCTACAGACATTACACAGTACATGATTAACTTTGCTCTCGGCAGCATTGGCGGCGGCTGGTATTGGCCAATCCTCTTAGGATTTTATTGGAAAAAGGCCACAAAAACCGGTATGATCCTCTCCACGATTGGTGGTTATGGAACGTATATTGTCTGCTATTTTCTGTCCAGTATTATCCCTTACACCAAAGCCTGGTGGGGCGTTGCCATGGGTGGCGTAAACGCCTTTATTCCCGCTTGGATTGTATCCTTGATCTGCATGGTAGCCGGAAGCCTTTTGACACAGAATCAGAAAGTGCCTTTGGGGTATTATCAAGTGTTTTTCTGCTCGGATTATGATGAGAAATATGCAAAACTAGATTGTAAATTGCGGTAGTGTCAAGAGTTATGCGCAAAATTAATTACGGCACAGATACACGCAAAATTGATTACAGCTCTGGTAGAAATCTATTACAGGGGGCGGCTTAACCGCCCCTCGGCTACCGATTTCCCGGGAGGCTGGGATGGTATGCGCACCGGGAAGGTGTGGATGCCGTTCCAGCCTCCCGGGAAACCTAATGCAAGGGATCAACCTTCTTTCCGGTTGGCGAACATGATAACACACTGATATGAAAATACAAAGCTTATTTCAAAAAAATTGAATGATATGAATTGCTTTTTCTAAAAAGCACTTGACACCATATATAACACCACATATAATATAGGGGACAGGAGGAATTGCAATGTCAAAATGGGATAAGCTACTGGAAAGAATCTGTTCCCTGAGCAAAGGCCTCCGGTTTGAGGAGTTGCGAAAAGTTTTGGAGTCCTTTGGGTATGTAATGAACGCTCCCAGAGGCGGCAGCAGGCATTATACGTTTTGAAAGCCTAGATGTCAGCCGATTACCATGCCAAAGTACGAACAAATCCAAAAGGCTTATGTAGAAATGGTCAAACAAGTTGTGGAAAGTGAGGGTGTCAATGAAAACACTGAATGAATATCTTACCCTGCCTTACCGCATGGAGATTGTAGAAGATCATGACGAGGGCGGCTTTGTGGTGTCCTACCCGGACCTGCCTGGGTGTATCACCTGTGGGGAAACAGTGGAATCCGCAGTAGCCAACGCCCAGGATGCCAAACGGGCCTGGCTGGAGGCTGCCCTAGAGGATGGTATCCCCATCCGGGAGCCAGACGATCTGGAAAGCTATTCCGGCCAGTTCAAGCTGAGAATTCCCAAAAGCCTGCACAAGTCCCTGACCGAACACGCCAAGCGGGAGGGCATCAGCATGAACCAATATTGTGTGTATCTGCTGTCCAAGAACGATGCTGCGACGGCAAGATAGCCCCAGTGATGTGTTGCTTCCTCTCCTAATAGAATTTATCACCGCTGATAAGATTTTGATAATCATCCGCTGTATAGCTATGATAATATGAATAATCAAAATATCTAGAAGAACTTGAGTAACGCTTGTTAAGCAAAACTGTTTAAGCGATGCATCTCAAGAACGAGTGGGAATAGTAAGCCCCGCCGCCTCTCATAAGAAACCATATAATCACAAACATAAAAGCTGGGAATCCTGAAATGCAGGAAACCCAGCTTTTTCCATTCGTATTTATATGCCAATAGTATTTTGTCAAGCTGAAAATGAGATAAATTTTAAAAAAGTATAAAATTAACTAAAATTCTCTAAAAACTAAATAAATAATTATTGAATTTATGGGTAAAGTATGATAAAATAAAAACAATCTATAAAAATTCCTTTTTCTGCCAGCGCAGGTATAGATTTTTTCTTTATGAATAATGTAGTACCATGCTGGAGGAATCAGGAAAACTCCAGAGAGATTCTGTGAGAGCGCGAAAGCGCAGGACAGATATAAGCGTCCATAAAATCTTCCATGCTCACAGGCAAAAGGGAGGCATACTATCCCATCTTTGGTGGGTGTCCCTATTGTATGTTTACATCCCGCTCTTTGGAGCGCTGATTACATCAGCACAAATATGAATGCCGCTATATGCGGCCAATTAAATGTATAGGGGGAATTAGGAATGGACGTTATTACAAATCTCGTAGCAAAAGGTAACAGTTTTCTCTGGAGTTTTTTGTTGATTGTTCTTCTGTGCGGCACCGGAATTTATTACACGATCCGCCTGAGGTTCATCCAGGTGAGAAAGTTTGGTGAAGGCTGGAAACTGGTATTCGGGCACCTCAGCCTTAATGGTGAGAAGCACGAAAAAGGTGAGATGACACCGTTCCAGTCAATTGCAACCGCAATTGCAGCCCAGGTTGGTACCGGTAACCTGGCAGGTGCAGCCACTGCACTTTTAGGAGGCGGACCTGGAGCTATCTTCTGGATGTGGGTAAGTGCGTTCTTTGGTATGTCAACCATTTACGCAGAGGCAACTCTGGCCCAGAATTTTAAGACTGAGGTAAATGGTGAGGTTACCGGCGGTCCTGTTTATTACATAAAGGCAGCTTTTAAGGGCACTCTGGGCAAGGTTCTTGCAGGATTATTTGCAATCTTTATTGTACTTGCGCTGGGATTCATGGGCAACATGGTTCAGGCCAACTCTATCGGCGCTGCATTTACAGAGGCTTTTGGGGCATTTAACATAACTATCTCTCCGGTTGTCATTGGTGTTATCGTAGCAGCCGTAGCAGCATTTGTTTTCCTGGGCGGAACACAGAGGCTGGCATCTGTTGTTGAGAAGGTTGTACCTATCATGGCAGGCGTGTATATTGTGGGAAGTTTGATTCTTATTATCATGAATATTGCTAATCTTCCTGCAGCTATTAAGATGATTTTTGTAGGCGCATTTGATCCTCAGGCAGTTTTAGGCGCAGGCGCAGGTATTGCAGTTAAAGAAGCCATCCGTTTCGGTGTTGCCAGAGGCCTTTTCTCCAACGAGGCTGGTATGGGTTCCACACCTCATGCACATGCAAGGGCTACCGCAGAGAATCCTCATAAGCAGGGACTTTGCGCTATGATCAGCGTATTTATTGATACATTTGTAATCCTTAACCTGACTGTATTTTCCGTACTGACCACAGGCGCTCTTGAGTCTGGCAAGAATGGTACCGCTCTTACACAGGCAGCTTTCATGAGAGGATTTGGTACCTTCGGTATTGTATTCGTTGCAATATGCCTTTTGTTCTTCGCTTTCTCTACGATTCTGGGCTGGCATTTCTTCGGCCTTATCAATGCGAAGTATCTGTTTGGCGATGGCGCAGCAAAGATTTACTCCTTATTAGTAGTGGTTTGCATCATAATCGGTTCTGCTTTGAAGCTGGAGCTGGTATGGGATTTGGCGGACTTCTTTAATGGTCTGATGGTTATACCTAATGCCATGGCCCTGCTTGCCCTAAGCGGTCTTGTGGTAAAGATATGCAATAAGTACAGTGATAAATAGCATATGACGTATGAAGAATAAATAGTTTAGCAGCGGCAGCTTTTCCGGAATATCATCCGGGGGAGCTGCTGCTTTTTCTTTTCTTCCTTGTACCGAATGAAAACCTTGATGGGAGGGAATTATTTATAGTAAAAAGAAAGCAGAAATGAGGAAATGTGAATCATGATAGACTCCATTGGAAAGATAACGCTTTACGTGAATAATCAGAATGAGGCCAGGGATTTCTGGACAGAAAAGATGGGATTCATCGTGCGCCTGGAACAGCAGATGGGTGCTGACCAGAAATGGCTTGAAGTGGGACCGGAATACGGAGGCGGGACATCCTTTGTTCTTTATGACAAAGAAAAAATGAAGACTCAGAATCCCGATGTGAATGTAGGCCATCCATCTGTTATTTTATGCACCGGCGACCTGGAGAATGCCCATAGAGAAATGAAGGAAAGAGGCGTCAGAACCGGAGACATCATGAAAATGCCTTATGGCAGCATGTTTCAGTTCTACGATATGGATGGGAATGTGTTTTTGCTGAGGGAGGAAGCCAGGGTGCATTAAACTTCCGCGTACGGTTCCGGGCCTTCCCTTTAAACGGATACCGGAGCCGGGCCATGGAAGTATTCCGGCTGCCGGATGGATAGTTGGCGCGTTCATGCATGTATTTGTAAACCGGTTTAAAATGTGTTAGAATGTATAGGATTAGAGCACACAGCAATAACCGGGAAAGGATGTCTTTAGGAAAATGCAGAAGGCCAACAAAGGAGAACTGTCCAATCTGAAAAATAAACTGCTGGCAGAGCAGGTTCAGGAGCAGATATACCAGTATATACTGGAAACGCCCATAGCCGTAGGCGCTAAACTTCCCAATGAATTTGAACTGGGAGACAGGTTCAGCGTGGGAAGGAGTACCATCCGGGAAGCGGTGAAACTTTTGATTTCCAGAGGAATTCTGGAAGTCAGGAGAGGATCCGGTACGTACGTGGTCAGCACTACGCCGGTGGACATGGACCCCCTGGGCCTGGGGGCGGTGGAGGACAAGATGGCCCTGGCCCTGGATTTGGTAAATGTACGCATCATACTGGAGCCGGGAATCGCAGAGATGGCGGCTCTCAACGCAACCCAGGAGGATGTTCTGAAGCTGAGGAATCTGTGTGACAGCGTTGAACGGAAAATAAAGATTGGAGACAGTTACATAGAAGACGACATCGCCTTCCATACCTGTGTGGCTGAATGTTCCAAGAATAAGGTGGTGGAACAGCTGATCCCTATTATTGATACAGCAGTCCTTATGTTTGTCAATGTGACCCACAAAAAGCTGACCCACGAGACCATCATGACCCACCGGGCCGTGACCGAGGCTATTGCGGAGCACGACCCTATCGGTGCCAAAACCGCCATGATGATGCATATGACTTTTAACAGGAATATGATCCGGCAGCTGATGAAGGATGGACGTGAGGCGTAGGAGCGTGCCGGTAGTGTGACAGCAGTGCGGGAATGTGACGGCAGTGCGGGATGCGACGGCAGTGCGGGTATGTGACAGCAGTGCGGGAATGTAGCAGCAGTGCGGGATGTGACAGCAGTGCGGGAATGTGGCAGCAGTGCGGGATGCGACGGCAACGTGAGAGCATAAGAACCATGCAGAAGTGTGGTGGTAATACGGACATGGGAGAAAGACAGACCTGATAAATATTTATACCTATAAGTTTTAGCAGACCCCGGAAGCAAATAAAAGGGAATACTTAAACTTATAGGTTTTTTTGTTTTGATTCATTTTAAACCAAAATACATCTGACGACTTTTGCAAAGGAATCAGAACGAAACCAGCTAAACGTGCAGAAAAATGGGGGATTCTGGAAGCGAAATAATACCGGTTTAGATATAGTGCATAAATAAATCAAATTTTTTTGACAATATAGTAGAAAACAAGTCTGATGACTTGAAAGAATAAATCAAAAATGCTACTATAAAACTATAAAGAAGTCAGACGTCAGATGTAAAACAAAAAGAGGAGGCATTATAATGGAATTGAATAGTCAAAAAGTAAGAGCGCTGGCACCGGAGAACGACCCCTTAAAAATAGGTATGGGGTGGAAGGTGGAAGACCTGGATAAACCGCAGATTATGGTTGAGAGTACATTTGGCGACAGCCATCCGGGCAGCGCCCATCTGGACCGGTTTGTGAATGAAGCTATGCGGGGAATCGCGGATGCAGGCGGAAAGGGAGCCAGGTATTTTACCACAGACATATGCGACGGCATTGCCCAGGGACATGACGGTATCAACTATTCACTTGCGCACAGGGATATGATTGCCAATATGATTGAGATTCACGGCAATTCCACAGGGTTTGACGGAGGCGTGTTCATCGCAAGCTGCGACAAATCTGTGCCTGCCTGTCTGATGGGACTGGCAAGACTTGATATGCCGTCTATCGTGGTGACCGGCGGCGTTATGGATGCTGGCCCCGACCTGCTGACCCTGGAACAGATTGGCGCCTATTCAGCCATGTGCCAGAGAGGTGAGATTACCGAAGAAAAGCTTACCTATTATAAGCACAATGCCTGTCCATCCTGCGGAGCCTGTTCCTTTATGGGTACTGCCTCCACCATGCAGATCATGGCCGAAGCTCTGGGGCTGATGCTTCCCGGCTCAGCGCTGATGCCTGCAACCTGCGAAGATTTGAAGGAAATGGCGTATAAGGCAGGCCTCCAGGTCATGGAACTGGCCAGGAAGGGGCTTAAGGTAAGCGATATCGTGACCATGAAATCATTTGAGAATGCCATTATGGTGCATGCTGCCATATCCGGTTCAACCAATTCCCTGCTTCATATTCCTGCCATTGCCCATGAGCTGGGACTGGAGATTGACGCTGACACATTTGACCGTATGCACAGGGGAGCTCATTACCTGCTGGATATCAGACCTGCCGGAAAATGGCCGGCACAGTTCTTCTACTATGCAGGCGGTGTTCCCGCTGTGATGGAGGAAATAAAGTCCATGCTGCACCTGGATGTGATGACTGTTACCGGAAAGACCCTGGGAGAAAATCTGGAAGAGCTTAAGGCTGGCGGATTCTACGACAAGTGCGACGGATATCTGAAAAAATGGGGGCTGAAGCGCACCGATGTTATCAGGACCTTTGAGGAACCCATCGGGACAGACGGAACCGTGGCCATATTGAGAGGAAATCTGGCGCCGGAGGGTTCTGTGGTGAAACATTCTGCTGTTCCTAAGGAGATGTTTAAGGCAGTCCTGAAGGCAAAACCTTTTGACTGTGAGGAGGACGCCATTGAGGCAGTTATTTCCAGGAAGATACAGCCGGGAGATGCCGTGTTTATCCGGTATGAAGGACCTAAGGGATCGGGAATGCCGGAAATGTTCTATACCACAGAAGCTATCTCCTCTGATCCGGAGCTGGGAAAAACCATAGCGCTTATCACGGACGGCAGGTTCTCCGGGGCATCCAAAGGGCCAGCCATCGGACATGTATCACCTGAGGCAGCGGACGGTGGACCCATTGCCCTGGTGGAAGAGGATGACCTTATCAGGATTGATATACCGGAGCGCGTTCTGGAAATCATAGGCGTGAAGGGAGAGGAACTTCCCAAGGAAGAGGTAGAACGTATTCTTGCAGAGCGCAGAAAAGCCTGGAAACCAAGGGAAGCCAAGTATAAAAAGGGCGTACTTAAAATTTATTCCGAGCATGCCGTATCACCCATGAAGGGCGGTTACATGGTCTGATTGACGGAAACTGGCCGGGAAATATTTGTGGGAAGTATGGACCGGAGCTATTGTTGAAACATGAACGAGAAATATTAGATGGAAGTATCAGCGGAAATAGGGATATTGTGTGAAATTATAGGAGGGTAATAAGTATGACAACAACAACAGCTGCAGCTCTGGATCCGACCAGACTGATTATCGCGGCCTTGGCAGGGCTGGTGATTCTGCTGCTTTTAATCATCAAATTCAAGGTGCAGGCAATGATCTCCATTCTGGTAGGCGCAGTGGCCATCGGGCTGATTGCAGGCATGCCCTTTACGGATATCATAAGCTCTGTAAATGAAGGAATTGGAAGTACTCTTAAGGGAATCGCCCTGCTTGTGGGTCTGGGCTCCATGTTCGGTTCCATATTGGAGATATCAGGAGGCGCTCAGACACTGGCAGTCACCATGGTAAAGAAATTCGGCGACAAGAAGGCTGCCTGGGCTTTGGGAATCACGGGACTTGTCATAGCCATGCCGGTATTCTTCGATGCGGGACTCATTATTCTGATTCCTCTTGCCTTTTCTCTTGCAAAGAGAACCAAACGCTCCTCCCTGTTCTATGCCATTCCCCTGCTGGCCGGTCTGGCGGTAGGCCATGCATTTATTCCGCCCACACCGAGGCCCGTGCTGGTGGCTACCATGCTGGGCGTGGACCTGGGCTGGGTCATTATGGTAGGTATTGTGTGCGGTATTTTTGCCATGATAGTGGCCGGTCCCATATGGGGGACTATCTGCGGAAACAAGTACGATATACCGGTTCCGGAACACATTGCCAACCAGGAGGATTTTGACGAATCAAAGCTTCCAAAGTTCGGAACAATCGTGGGAATTATTTTGATTCCGCTGGTTCTCATTATCCTGAATTCCATTGCAAAGGTGGTTCCTGCCCTTGCCTCTGTACAGCCGGTGTTAGGATTCCTGGGTGAGCCGTTTGTGGCTCTCACCATAGCGACGGTTGTGGCTATGTTTCTTCTGGGATACCGTCACGGATACAGCAACGAGGAGCTGGAAAAGGTACTGACAAAGTCTCTGGAGCCTACGGGCCTGATTCTTCTGGTAACGGCCTGCGGCGGCGTGCTGCGGTTCATGCTGCAGAATTCCGGTCTGGGTGATGTGATTGGCAATGCAGTGTCATCTGCCTCTCTTCCGATTGTGGTAGTGGCTTTTGTGGTGGCTGCTCTGGTGCGTATTTCTGTTGGGTCTGCTACAGTTGCCATGACCATGGCAGCCGGCATCATCGCGGCCATGCCGGAAATTGCAACCCTGTCCCCTCTGTACCTGGCCTGTGTCACAGCGGCAGTGGCAGGAGGAGCAACGGTGTGCTCTCATTTTAATGATTCCGGCTTCTGGCTTGTGAAATCACTGGTGGGGTTGGATGAAAAGACCACTCTTAAGACATGGACTGTCATGGAGACGCTGGTGGGCGGCACGGGATTTGTAGTGGCTCTTATTATATCCTTCTTTGCATAGCAGCGGTCAGGTGATGTCATTATATACTCAAATTAAGATGTGAATTGATATTTTTATAGATTTAGCATTTCATGAGTTGGGATTAAAAGGGGAGACAGTCTTTGGGCTGTCTCCCTTTGACTGTATAAGCGGACTTAAAGCATTATAGACTGCTGTATAACAGCCAGATCATCCGATCCATTTGGCAGATTTTCTGTATGTATCCTATAGGGGGTTAGCCGGGATACCCATCTTAAATTATTTCCACTGACTTCCTATTGACTTTATTGTGAAAAAATGATAAAAACTATTTACATTTAACAATCTATGTGGTAGTATTATATATGTAACCGGTTACAGATTATGCTGGCATGGTTACAGGAAAAAGAGAGGGGAAGGGTCATGAACATTAAAGAAATTGCACGCCGGGCAGGCGTCTCTTCCGCTACGATTTCCAGGGTTCTCAATAATTCAGGATACGTGAAAGAGGAGACCAGGCAAAAGGTACTTAGGGCAGTGGAGGAGTATAATTATGTACCCAGCGCCATCGCCAGAAGCCTGAGCATTCAGGACAGCTTAAGCGTGGGAACCATCATCCCGGATATTGAGAATGAGTTTTTTTCCAAGGTTATAAGCGGAATCAGCGAAGTGGCTGAATCGTACCATTATAATATTGTTTTTCTGGGAACCAATGAGACGTTGGACAAGGAACATGATTTTTTGAAAATCGTGGAAAGCCAGAGACTGAAGGGCGTAATCATAACGCCGATTTCAGAGACAGATACGGTTACCAGGGATTACCTGCTCCGATTGGAGGAATCCGGCATACCGGTGGTGCTGGTGGACCGTGATGTGAAAGGGGCCCAGTTTGACGGCGTATTCGTGGACAACCAGAAGGGATCCTATGACGGAGTGATGGAGTTAATAAAGGCAGGCCATGAGAGGATTGCCATTATAACCGGCCCTGAGACCTCCAAGCCGGGCAAGGACCGGTGCCAGGGCTATCTGCAGGCCATGGAGGACAGCGGACTGGCTGTTCCTGAGGAATACGTTGCCTGCGGCGATTTTAAGATTGCCAAGGCATACGAATGTACCGGACGGCTTTTGGGACTTGCGGAACCGCCCACGGCCATCTTTACATCCAACAACCTTTCCACTCTGGGATGTCTTAAGTATCTGACGGAACACAAGGTTAAGATAGGAAGGGACATTTCACTGATGGGATTCGATGACATTGACGCCCTGCGGATGATCGATTACAGGATATCCGTGGTGGACAGGGATGCCAGGGAACAGGGGCGGGAAGCCATGAGACTTCTTCAGGAGTGCTTTGAAGATTCAGGAAAGAGCCGTCAGAGAGGAAAGCGGATTACCATTCCCTACAAGGTAATCCTGCGGGGTTCAGAACACAGGAAAACAACCTGACAATCCAGTCAGATTGTTTTCTGCACAAATCTGTAACCGGTTACACAAAAATGCAAAGCCTATCATATTTTTTTACAGAAATGTGTAACCGGTTACAGAAAATACATAATACAATTTCAACCTGTAAAAGCTTCAAACGGAAAAGGAGAATGAAAATGGGAATTGAACACATGATTGATCACACGATGCTGAAGGCGGATGCCAGTAAGAATACTATCATAAGATATTGCAGTGAGGCGAGGGAACACAAATTTGCTTCTGTCTGTGTCAATACCTGCTTTGTGCCGCTGGTAGCGGAGCAGTTAAAGGGAAGCGGTGTAAAGACGTGCTGTGTGGTGGGATTCCCTCTGGGAGCCATGCTTACCAGCGCAAAGGCCTTTGAGGCTTCTGAGGCTGTAAAGGCAGGGGCAGATGAGGTGGATATGGTTATCAACATAAGCGCCCTTAAGGACGGGGACGACTCCTTTGTGGAGGAGGATATCCGGGCCGTGGTAAAAGCCTCTGCGGGCGCAGTGGTAAAGGTCATCATAGAGACCTGCCTCCTGACGGATGAGGAAAAGGTAAGGGCCTGCCAGCTGGCAGTGAAGGCGGGGGCTGATTTCGTGAAAACTTCCACCGGATTCAGCACAGGCGGAGCTACGGCAGCTGACGTTGCCCTGATGCGCAGAACCGTTGGAGACAGTGCCAGAGTAAAGGCCAGCGGCGGCATCCGCACACCGGAAGACGCTGCGGCTATGATTGAGGCAGGGGCGGACAGAATCGGAGCCGGCAACGGGATTGTACTGATTTAGATTGTCTGCCGGTGGAAATATGTTGATGGAAAAATGTCGATAGGAAACTGCTGGCGCAGAATTGCCGATGGGGAGCCGGCCATAGGATTGTCATGAAGCGTGTACGGAGCGCGCCGGCAAGATGGATTAAGGAGAGAGAACATATTATGGAGCATATGGGAAAAAAAGTAACAGTATTTGGAAGCTTTGTGGTGGATTTGATGGGCAGGACACCGCATCTGCCGGCAGCAGGGGAGACAGTGAAGGGGACCGTGTTTAAGATGGGACCCGGCGGCAAGGGATTCAACCAGGGTGTGGCGGCCCACAAGGCAGGAGCGGATGTGACCATGGTGACAAAGCTTGGCCGGGACGCGTTTGCCGATATTGCCCTCAATACTATGAATGAGCTTCACATGGATACGGGAAGGGTTTTGTATTCCGAGACAACGGAGACAGGATGCGCTCTGATCATGGTGGATGAGAACAGCAGCCAGAATGAAATCGTGGTTATACTCGGGGCCTGCAATACCATTACGGACCAGGAAGTGGATTCCCTGGAGGATTTGGTGGGCCGGTCCGAATACCTGCTGACACAGCTGGAGACCAATGTGTCCTCTGTGGAGCGCATCGTGGACATCGCATACAGGAAGGGCGTTAAGGTCATTTTAAACACCGCCCCTGTGCAGCCTGTCAGTGATGAGCTTTTAGGCAAAATTGACCTGATTACCCCCAATGAGGTGGAGGCAGAGATTCTTACAGGCATCAAGGTGGACAGCGAGGAAGCGGCGGACAAGGCAGCGGACTGGTTCTTCTCCAAAGGGGTAAAGAATGTATTGATTACACTGGGGCATCGAGGCGTATATATAAACACGGGAGAGAAGAAGGGAATCATTCCGGCTTATAAGGTGGAGGCGGTGGACACCACCGGAGCAGGGGATGCATTTAACGGCGGCCTTCTGGCGGCGCTGGCAGAGGGAAAGAATTTGTGGGAGGCAGCTGATTTTGCCAATGCCCTGGCAGCCCTGTCTGTACAGAAAATCGGTACTACGCCCTCCATGCCGGTCAGGGAGGAGATTGACGCATTCATGGCTGCAAATCGTCAGACCGCGGATTGCTGACGCACAGACACTTAACATAGGTATTGTCAAAGCACAATCAAAGCTCCGCAACCAGAGGAACTACAGACAAAAGAACCAAAGTCATAAGAATCACAGTCAAATGGACCACGGTCAAAAAAACACAGTCAGATGGACCACGGTCAAAGGAGCTGCAGACAAAAGGGCCGCAATCAGAAGCGCCATTGTCAAAAGCATCATCAGGAAAATCATAATCGGTAGAATCATAATATGTAGAATCATAATCAGTAGAAGGGGAGACAGACATGTTAAAAACAGGAATATTACATCCGCAGCTGGCCAGGGTGCTGGCGGAGCTGAGGCATAAGGATACCATTATTATCGGGGACGCCGGACTTCCCATTCCAAAGGGAGTGGAGCGTGTGGACCTGGGCTGGAGGCCCGGTGATCCGGCCTATCTGGATGTTCTGGAGGAGATACTCAAATATATCGTGGTGGAGGGAGCTGTGTTTGCTGACGAGGCGCTGACCGTGACGCCGGATTTCCACAAGAAGGCGCTGGACCTTCTGCCCCAGGGGCTTCCGGTGGAATATATTCCCCACACAGAGCTTAAGGAGCGCAGCAAAGATGCAAAGGCCATTGTGCTTACCGGTGAATTTACCGGGTACACCAACGTGATTTTATCGGCGGGATGCGCTTACTGATACTGCTCTCATAAGGGGGCATGTTCAGGAACTCTTAGCAGCAAGGGAGGGGTAACATGGAAGAAAAATTAGTATTGCAGATGGATTCGATTGTGAAGACATTTCCGGGAGTTAAAGCTCTGGACGGAGTCCATCTGGATGTGAGGAGGGGCGAGGTACATGCCCTGTGCGGTGAGAACGGCGCGGGCAAGTCCACCCTGATGAAAATTATAGCGGGGGCTCAGGGATATACTTCCGGACACATGTATGTCAATGGGGAGGAAGTGGTGTTCCATTCCACCAAGGATGCGGAGCGCAAGGGTATTGCCATGATATACCAGGAGTTCAACATGGTGCGGGACCTGTCTGTGGCGGAAAATATGTATCTGGGAAGGCTTCCTAAGACACCCTACGGAGCAGTGGACTGGAAAAAGCTGTACAAGGATGCCCAGGAGGAGCTGGACCGTTTGGGCCTTAAGTTTGACAGCCGCACCAAGGTGCGGAACCTGTCTGTGGCGGAATCGCAGATGACGGAGATTGCAAAGTGTCTGACCATAGGCGCAAAGGTTATCATCATGGACGAGCCAACGGCTGCCCTGACAGACGAGGAGATTCGTATTCTGTTTAAAATCATTGCAGAGCTTAAGGCGGAGGGCATTTCCATTCTGTATATTTCTCACCGAATGGATGAGATTTTCCAGATATCGGATCGTCTGACTGTGTTCAGAGACGGAAAATACATAGCGACCAAGGACATAGGCGACACCAATTACGACGAGGTGGTGTCCATGATGGTTGGACGCAGCGTGACCAACCTGTATCCTGAGAGGGATTACACGCAGGACGAGACCGTACTTGAACTTAAGGATATCTGCGGCAAAGGCGTCCACAACGTGAATATCAGGCTTCACAAGGGTGAAATCCTGGGGGTGGCCGGACTGCTGGGATCAGGCACCATCGAGCTGTCTAAAATCGTGTACGGAGCCCTCCCCATGGATTCCGGAGAAATTTACATAAACGGGGAAAAGAAAGATTGTTCCAGCCCCAAGAAGGCTTTAAAGGCGGGAATCGGATTTGTGTCCGACGACAGGAAACAGGAAGGGCTGGTGCTCATACGCAATATCAGGGAAAATGTTTCCTTGTCATCGCTGGATAAGATAACCCATTTTATTCATCTGGATAAGAAGCTGGAGACCAAACAGATTAACGCACAGGTTAAGCGGCTTAACATTAAAATCAGCAGCCTGCAGCAGCTGGCCGGTAAGCTCAGCGGCGGCAACCAGCAGAAGGTGGTATTTGCCAAGGTTCTGGAAGCAAACCCGTCCATACTGATTCTGGACGAGCCAACCCGCGGCGTGGATGTGGGTGCCAAGGCGGAGATTTATCAAATCATGGATGAGCTCACCAGGGCCGGAAAAAGCATCATACTGATTTCCACGGACCTGCCGGAGGTTATTGGCATGAGTGACCGGGTGGTCATCATGAGGGAAGGCCATACGGTCCTGGAAATACCAAAATCAGAGATGAATCAGGAAATTATCTTAGCCCATGCATCTGGAGGTGTCAGTGAAAATGAATAGTGTAAATAAGAAAAAATTAATCGGCCAGCTCAATATCTACCGCTCCGTGCTGATTTTACTGGTAATCTGCGTATTTGCAACCATATTGTCCCCCAGCTTCTTAAGCGTGGCCAACCTGTTTAACGTGTTTAAGCAGATTACAGTGGCCGGTATCGTGGGATGCGGAATGACCTTTGTCATTCTCACCGGGGGAATCGACCTTTCCGTAGGCTCCATTCTGGGACTGGCAGGCGTTCTGGCCTCCGGTATCCTGGAATCCACAGGAAATGCGGGAGCGGCCATTTTGGTGGCTTTGGCCGTAGGCATAGGATGCGGCGCCGTAAATGGTTTCTTTGTGGCAGTGTGTGAGATCCCTCCCTTTATCTCCACCCTGGGCATGATGACCCTTCTTCGCGGATGCATTCTTGTATATACAAAAGGTTCCCCTATTCCCATTAAGGTGGATGCCTACAAGTTTTTTGGCAAGGGAACAGTGGCCGGAGTGCCGGTTCCTGTCATCATTCTTATCATCCTCTTCCTCATTGCCCACTATGTGCTGACACAGACCAGCTACGGCCGCAGCATCTATGCCTTTGGAGGCAATCGGGAGGCAGCGCGTCTGTCCGGCATTTCCGTCCGTTTTACAGAGTGGATGGCTTATACCCTTAACGGTCTTATGTGCGGCGTTGCAGGCGTGATTCTGACAGCAAGGCTTGGTTCGGCACAGTCCACCAGCGGCACCGGCATTGAGATGGACGCCATTGCTGCTGTTATCCTGGGCGGCACGTCCTTAAGCGGTGGCGTGGGCTTTGTGCTCCCCACTGTGGTGGGCGCCATGATTATGGGTATTATTGATAATATCCTGACGCTTATGAACGTAAATCCTCATGCCACCAACATTGTAAAGGGCGCTGTTATACTGATTGCAGTCCTGGTGGACAAGAAGGTGAAGGATTTGTCGGCTAAGGCAGAATAACAGTTAGAGAACAGAGTTAATACAAATTAGTATAAATACAGAGCAGTAAAACCCGGAAACGGGCCAAAAGGATAAGGTACCTGCGGTTCTGCCGGTTCATCCGGTTTATCCATGAAACGGCGGAACCGTTACAAAATATTTTTTTAAGAAAAGGAGATTGTATTATGAGGAAACAAATTGGGGCAACTGTACTGGCACTGGCAATGGCGTGTTCACTGATGGCCGGATGCAGCTCAGGTTCAGGAGAAACTACCGCAGCAGCCACCACCGAGGCGGCAAAGGAAGAGTCCAAGGAAGAAGCAAAGGATGAGGCAAAGGATACTTCAGCTGAGGCGGAAAATGCCGGTTCAGAAGAGGGAAGCGGAAAGAAATATGTTATCGGCCTTGCCATGAACACGCAGACCAATCCATTCTTTGTGGATGTTAAGGACGGTGTCCAGAAGGCCGCTGATGAGCACGGTATTGAGCTGTATATTACCGACGCACAGGACGATCCCACCATCCAGATGAAGGACGTGGAGAACCTGATTACAAAGAAGCCGGATGCCATCATTATTGATACTTGTGATTCCGACGCTATCGTATCCTCCATCGAGGCGTGCAACGAGGCAGGAATTCCTGTATTTACCATGGACCGCGAGGCCAACGGCGGCGAGGTTATTTCACACATCGGCTACGACGCTATCAAGTCAGGCCGCATGGCAGGACAGTACCTGGTTGATACATTAGGCGGAAAAGGAAAGATTGTTGAGATTCAGGGCATCATGGGAACCAACGTTGCCCAGAACCGTTCCCAGGGCTTCAACGAAGTGATGAAGGACAACCCGGACATGGAAATCGTGGCCTGCCAGGTGGCTGATTTTGACAGGGCCAAGGGCATGAGCGTTATGGAGAACATTCTTCAGGCCAATCCTGAAATCGACGGACTTTACGCTGCAAATGACGAGATGCTTTTAGGCGCATTGGAGGCAATGGAAGCAGCAGGCAGAACCGATGAAATCGTAAAAATCGGCTGTGACGCCATCGACGACACATTGGATGCAATGAAGGCCGGCAAGGTTGACGCAACCATCGCAGAACCGCCATTCTTCTTAGGCAAGGCCATCCTTAACACTGCCTATGATTATCTGGAAGGCAAGCAGGTTGAGCCTTATGTAATCCTGGACAACCAGCTGGTAACACAGGATACAGTGGACAGCCTGGTAACAAAGGAATAATTTACCGGCATGATTTGTACATAGGAAACAGAATATTTTCCGGCCATCGGCTCATACTATGAGGGTACAAATGAAGTACGAATCAGAAACAGGTGAGTCCATGGAAAAGCCGGGTAAGAAACTGAAGAAATTATTAATTATAACAGGAACCACGGGAGCGGTGTATGCAGGATTTAAATATCTGCTGCCCCTCGTGGCTCCTTTTTTCGTGGGTTATATCCTGGCCCTTCTGCTGCGGCCGTCGGCCAGGTTCCTGTCCTACCGGATGAGGATTACGGTAAAGGGAAAACGGTACCATATGCCCATCGGCGTCATAGGCGGCGTGGAGTTTCTGGCTGTGCTGTCCGTTCTGGGGGCGGTGCTCTACAGAGGCGCCCTGAAGCTGTGCGCAGAGGGAAAACTGCTTATGGTGCAGCTTCCGGTGTGGCTGGAACAGTTTGATTTGTGGCTCACAGGAAACTGCCACAGGGTGGAGCATGCCATGGGGCTGAGGCCGGGGTGTGTGGCCGACATGGCCGGGGACATGCTCTATCATATGGTAGATACATGCAAGACAGCCGCCATGCCATTTCTCATGGCTAACTCCATGTCTGTCATCAGCTGTCTGGCAAAAGCCGCCATCGTAAGCCTGGTGGTGTTCCTGGCCGCCATATTAAGCCTGCAGGAAATGGAGGATCTGCGGGACCGCCGGGACCAGTCCGCCTTCCGCAAGGAATTCAATATGATAGGAAGCCGCCTGGTACAGACAGGAAAGGCCTGGTTCAGAAGCCAGGGAATCATTCTTTTTATTACTACAGGGCTGTGTATCGGGGGAATGTTCCTGATTCGCAATCCTTATTATATCATGGCAGGTATTGGTATCGGTATACTGGATGCACTCCCTATATTTGGAACCGGCACGGTGCTGATACCCTGGGCTGTCCTTCGGCTGGCTGTAGGGGACTGGAAACAGGCACTGGTACTCACAGCCATTTATCTGGTGTGTTATTTTGTGCGTCAGATTCTGGAGGTTCGGATGATGGGCGGACAGGTGGGGCTGTCTCCCCTTGAGACGCTGGCGTCTGTGTATGTGGGATTGGAGTTATTCGGATTTTTTGGATTTATACTGGGGCCGCTGGGTTTGCTGCTGATTGAGGATATGGTGGAGGCGTGGACGAAGGAGGAAGAAACTGAGACATAGGGGAATAGGGATCAGATAGAAACTGGAAATAGGCCATCTATGACGGATTGTATGCCATCTGTGCCAAAAAGGAACAATTAAGGATTGGGAGTGATATAGTTGGCTCATCAAATGAAAGAAAGGAGTCACAATTATGATTCAGGCACAAGCACACATCAATCAGCTTCCCAATGGAGATTTTGAACTGACAGCATGCAGTTATCTCTCCACAACCGGAGCAAACGTAGATTTAATGAGAGGAGCCAGTAGAATAAAGCTTGACATTGCCAATAACTCAACCATGGCAATGGCGGAGGACTTTGTTAGGGAAATGGTGAAAAAATCCCTGGAAGGTCCTGATAAGGGACAGCCCATGCTGATTGAATTTTAGGGTAAGATACTTCCTGTCTCCTAAAGGTAAAAAGGGGGAAAGGTGTTATCCGTCCGCCGCGGAAGCGTTATATGGCGATTCTGTGGTTGACAAAGTCCGGAAACTGACGTAAAATCATTCTTACATAAAGAAATGACCAATTCATAGATATGACATGGAAAGGGAACAGTAAGCGTGATTGCACGTCACAGAGAGAGGGCCGCAGGTGAGAGGTCCTTACGGTTGGCAGATGCTGAACCCACCCTGGAGTCCTGTATGATGAATGCAGCGTATGTCCGGCGTTAACGGATGATGAGAGAACCATAAGGGCGGCTTAAGCCCGAAGGTTAATAAGGGTGGTACCGCCGAGTCATTCGGTCCCTTGTGCACACGGCACAGGGGATTGGATGGCTCTTTTTATTTCATAATGAAAGATATGCAAGGGTCAATGTAAATAACGAAAAGGAGAAGAATCATGGCAGACAACAAGAAAATGGTAGAGGCCATCACATCCATGGATGAGGATTTCGCCCAGTGGTATACGGATGTGGTAAAGAAGGCGGAGCTTTGCGATTATGCCAGCGTCAAGGGATGCATGGTGATTAAGCCGGCCGGCTACGCAATCTGGGAAAACATCCAGAAGGAGATGGACAGAAGGTTTAAGGAGACAGGGGTGCAGAACGTATACATGCCCATCTTTATACCGGAGAGTCTGTTAGAGAAGGAAAAGGACCATGTGGAGGGATTTGCGCCTGAGGTGGCATGGGTGACCCACGGAGGACTGGAGGAACTTCAGGAGCGTATGTGCGTAAGGCCTACCTCTGAGACCCTGTTCTGTGATTTTTACGCAAAGGATATCCATTCCTACCGCGACCTTCCCAGAGTCTATAACCAGTGGTGTTCTGTTGTGCGCTGGGAAAAGACCACACGTCCGTTTTTACGCTCCAGGGAATTCCTGTGGCAGGAGGGCCACACGGCCCATGCGTCAGCCGAGGAGGCCGAGGCCAGAACAATCCAGATGCTGAACCTGTATGCCGACTTCTGTGAGGAGGTGCTGGCTATTCCTGTCATCAAGGGACAGAAAACCGATAAGGAGAAGTTTGCCGGAGCAGAGGCAACCTACACCATAGAATCCCTGATGCACGACGGAAAAGCCCTACAGTCAGGTACCAGCCATAACTTTGGCGATGGATTTGCAAAGGCATTTGACATCCAGTTCACGGACAAGGATAATACATTAAAGTATGTACACCAGACATCCTGGGGTGTGAGCACCCGTATCATCGGCGCCATCATCATGGTGCACGGCGATGACAACGGTCTGGTGCTGCCTCCGAGAATTGCGCCGGTCCAGATTATGGTGGTGCCGGTACAGCAGCAGAAGGAAGGCGTGCTGGATAAGGCATATGAGCTGAAGGAGCGCCTTACAAAGGCAGGATACGCTGTAAAGGTGGATGATACGGACAAGAGCCCGGGCTGGAAGTTCGCTGACTGCGAGATGCGCGGCGTGCCCCTTCGCGTGGAGATAGGGCCAAAGGATATAGAGAAGAACCAGGCTGTGCTGGTGCGCAGGGATAACCATGAGAAGAGCTTTGTATCCCTGGATGAGCTGGAGGCAAGAGCCGGTGAAATGCTGGATACCATCCATGACGCCATGCTGGAGAAGGCAAGGAAGCACAGGGATGCCCACACTTACACAGCTGCAGGCTGGGATGAATTCGTGGATACTGTCAACAACAAGCCCGGCTTTGTAAAAGCCATGTGGTGCGGCTGCCTGGAGTGTGAGGAGAAAATCAAGGAGGTGGCCGGAGCCACATCCAGATGCATACCCTTTGAGCAGGAGAAATTGTCCGATCAATGTGTTTGCTGCGGGAAACCGGCGAAGAAGATGGTTTATTGGGGCAAGGCGTACTAAAGATGTGTATAGAAACGGCAGATGCGGGACTGGACCTGTATCTGCCGTTTTGCATATACGAAGAATATATGGTTAATATGGTTATAATACGCGGTTAAAAATATTTCTGGAAAAGCACAGGAAAAACTGATAAAATAAGACCGTGGCAATGTCAATCATTAAACGGATATAGTATGAGGAAGCAGACAGACATGGAAATCAGAATTCCGGCTCCCGCAGAGGAGATTATTAATAAACTGAATGAACACGGATACGAGGCGTACGTGGTAGGCGGATGCGTCAGGGATATGCTTTTGGGCAGGGAGCCGGGGGACTGGGATATCACCACCAGCGCTCTGCCGGAGCAGGTAAAGGAGGTATTCCGGCGCACTGTGGATACCGGCATACAGCACGGCACCGTGACTGTGATGATGGGGAAGGAAGGGTATGAGGTAACTACTTACCGCATTGACGGAGAATACTCTGACGGACGCCATCCCAACAGCGTGGAGTTCACTCCGGATTTGGTGGAGGATTTAAAACGCCGGGATTTTACCATCAATGCAATGGCTTATAACAGTCATACGGGATTTGTGGATAAATTCGGAGGTGTGGAGGATTTGGAGAAGGGCATCATCCGGTGCGTGGGGGAACCCATGGACCGCTTTACGGAGGATGCTCTCAGAATCCTCCGGGCTATCCGTTTTTCGGCCCAATTGGGATTCTCCATAGAGGAGCGCACCTGTGAGGCCATCAAGGTGATTGCGCCTAACATGGTCCATGTGAGTAAGGAACGGATTCAGGTGGAGCTGACCAAGCTTCTTCTGAGTTCCCATCCGGATTATATCTCGCTGGTGTATGAGACGGGTATCAGTCCCTTTGTGTCAGAGAAATTTCACGGGGCTTATGCCGCGGATTCAGGGGACTGGGCTGTGCCGTCTATTCCGGCCGGAGTTCCGGCTGTAAAGCATATGCGCTGGGCCGCCTTTTTGCGGGAGTGCAGCGCTTCCCAGGCAGCGGGCATACTTAAGGATTTAAAGCTGGACAACGATACCTCCTACAGGGTAAGAACCCTGGTGGAGTGGCAGGGCAAAAAGGTTGGAGCTGAGGATGGGGGGGAAGACTGCTTGAAGCATGGCAAGGAGGAAGGCATGAAGGAAATCGCAAAGCAGCCGGAGCCCTCCAGGGCATCCATCCGCCGTGCCATGAGCCAGATGGAGCCGGAACTGTTTGATGATTTGCTCACGCTTAAGATGTGTCTATCTGAGGATGCATCCGATGACAGGGAATCCCAGTGGCTGTGTCAGGTCAGGGACCTGACAGAGGAAATCCGCAGTAACAGGGACTGCATCAGCCTGAAGACCCTGGCTGTCTCGGGCCATGACATTATGGGAGCAGGGGTGAAGCCGGGCAGGGAAGTGGGCAATACGCTGACCAGGCTTTTAGATATGGTATTGGAGGAACCTCAGAGGAATACCAAGGAGTATTTGCTTGCCCATCTGGGGCAGAGTGCTGAAAAATAGGCAGGATAAGAAGTAATAGAACGGGAACCAAGTAAGAAATATAGAAAGTGAGGGATGCTGCGTGCAGCTCCCTCCTTTTTTCAGTGCGTATTTGACGTATCATGCCCCTTTTACGCTTGTCTCAAGGCGATTACCTTATCCATGAATTCCTTTGTCCTGTCATAGCTCACAGGATTTTTCCAATTATTTCCTTCCTTAAACCAGCTGCCGATAATGGCGCCGTCCGCTGCTGTCAGTAGTTCGTTTACATTGCTGCTGTTAAGGCCGCTGCCTATAAGTATGGGAAGCGAAGTGGATTTTTTGCATTTAGATATGTTTTCCACAGATGGAGGGGTACCTGTATCAAAACCTGTGACAATGACCGCGTCACCGTCCTGGGATTCGATATCCATGGCCTGTTCCGCTACGCTGCGGTCGTGGATGATGTAATGGCTCCCATGTTTGACATTCACATCACACAAGGCCAAAATCTGGTCAGCCTTCAGGCGGCTCCTCATACGGGATACATTGGCTCCCATGGCATTGATAAAACCGGATTGGGATACAAATGCATTACACCATTCGAATACACGTATCCAGCTTGCTCCGGCGGCTACCGCGCAGGCCATGGCACAGTCGGCGCCGTTCATATGGCATTCAGCTCCCACCGGGATGGAGACTTTATTGCGGACTGCATGGATTCCCACTGCCAGGGCAGCGGCGGTTTCATATCCGATATCCTCGCTGCGGAGATAGGGGATATCCCACATATTCTCCACCTGGACTCCGTCCACGCCGGCCTGCTCCAGCATGGCAGCCTCCTCCAGCGCAATGGAAATTATCTTATCCATTCCCATGTTTACCGGGTCATATTTGGGGGAACCGGGAAGCGGTCTTAAATGTACCATGCCGATAATTGGTTTATCCACCTTAAAAACATCTTTTAATTTACCCATAATTATATTACCTTTCGTTGATACAGGAAATATCTGCCTTAAAATAATTGTAGCTTCTCTCCACATCAAGTCCGATGAGTTCGTTCATTCTCTTTTGTATTTTTATGTACAGCTGTAATTCCTCATCTGTGAAATGATATAGCTCTTTCGAGTTGTGCTCATAAGACATACGGTCAAAATTTTCATGATGGTCGTAGATAATGAGACCTTCCTCCGTTAGATGAAGTTTATATTCCCTGTTGTTTTTCTGATTGCGGGTCTGCTTGACCCAGTTTTTCCCAACTAACTTTTTTACCATCTGGGAACAGGCGCTTTTTGTTTTTTTCAACAGTTTGGACGCCTCTGTCACGGTAATGCCGTCATTCTGGCCTATACATTGAATCAGATGGGCCTCTGACTGGTACAGGACGGCATTTCCATAGTCATGGGGGAGACTGTCATACTCGTTCATTAGCTGATTTGTCAGTTTCAATTCTGTCATCATATCACAATATATTAAATATCTCCTATTATCCATGCTCTCTCTCCCTTTGGCTTGTAAAAATAATATATAGTTTTATTATAATACATTTTCCTCAAAAGGAATAGAGATTTGCGCCCCCCTGTGCTGCACGCAGTATGCAGCGGCGCGGTTGGCATAGTCGATAGACTCCTGAAATGAATATCCCTGTGACAGCTTTGCTGCCATACTGCCAATGAATGTATCACCTGCCGCGGTGGTATCAACGGCATTGACCCGGAGACCCTTCACAGAAGTGGCTTTGCCTTTGTATTCATAGATAACACCACGGCTGCCCAGGGAAATCACAGGCATTCTTATCCCCTTATCTTTGAGGACATGTATGGCCTGTACTGCATCTTCTTCTGTTTCCACCCTGATACCGGTCAGCATTTCTGTCTCTACTTCATTGGGTTTTAATATATCTATCCGACCGGCAATTTTAGGCGTGAGCTTAGAGTAGTCTTTGGAGGACGGATCTACAATTAAAATGCAGTTATTCCGCCGGGCCATAAGGGAGATTTCATCCAGTAATTGGCTGCTGTGTTCCAGGGTAGTCATAACTATACTGCGGTCTGTAAACAGATGGGCATAGGACTGTACATCCTGGGAGGTTACTCTGGCATTGACACCAAGGGAACAGACACATTTATTATGTCCCTCCATATCCACCCATACGAAAGCCACACCTGTTTTGGCATCCGTATCAACCATAAGCTGGCTGGTATCTATATGATCTTTTTGAAAACTGTGAATCAGCTGGTGGGCATAATCGTCATCCGCAATTCTTCCAATCAGAGTCACGCTGCCCCCGGACCTGGCAGCGGCAACCGACTGGTTGCCGCCTTTTCCTCCCGGATTTACATTATAATCCTCATAGGTATAGACAGTTTCGCCCATTGCCGGAATTTTATCGCAGCGTATGGAGATGTCCATAATAAGCGAGCCAAAGCAGATGATATTCTTTGAAGTTTTACGGTCCATCTTGAATGCCTCCCTAATCCAAATAGCTTAAAAACTGTGTGATTCTGTCATTATGCAGGTTTACCAGCTCGTCATAACTTCCTTTTGCCAGGATTTCTCCTTTTTCCACGAATACGACTTCTTCGCTGACTTCTCTGGCAAAGGACATATTATGTGTCACGACAATGATGGTATAATCCTCCCGTGACAGTTCCTTAATCAGGCTCAGAACGCCGGCTCCCAGTTCTGGGTCAAGAGCGCTTGTGGGTTCGTCAAACAAAAGGATTTCCGGCTTCATAGCTAAGGCCCTTGCAATGGCAATTCTCTGCTGCTGGCCTCCGGAAAGCTGGTGGGGATAACTGTCTTTTTTATCCTCCAGACCTACCCGTTTTAAAAGCTCAATGGCATCCCGGCAGGCCTCGGCCTTGCTTTTTTTCAACACAGTCACGGGTCCTTCCATGATGTTTTCAAGGGCGGTTTTGTGCGGAAAGAGATTGAAGCTCTGGAAAACCATGCCTGTTTTCTTGGTAAAGGCAGCTTTCTGATGTTTGGGAAGTTTTTTGGAAAAATCCAACGCTTTTCCATCCAGGCTTATGGTTCCTGAATCCGGTGTTTCCAGAAGATTGATGCATCGAAGCAATGTGGATTTTCCTGAGCCGGAGGAACCTATGATAGCCATGGTCTTGTGCGATTCGATTTCCAGGCTGATGTCCTTCAGTACATGATTTTCTCCAAAATATTTGTTTAAATGTTTAATCTGCAGCATATGGCACCTCCCTAGGCCTGCGTATCCGTAATTTCTTTGATTCTTTTCTTATCCGTAGGAGTCAGCATAAGTTTATTTTCTATCCGGTTCTGTACATAATTCAGGACCGTACAAAATATAAGATAAATAAATCCGACCTCGATGTACATGAGAAGAGGTTCATAATTCCTGGCAGTTATTCTCTGGGTAGTCAGAAACATCTCCGGAATGGTTATGTTGGCTGCGAGAGATGTGTCCTTAACTAGGGCGATAAAGCTGTTAAAGAGAGGCGGCACAGATATCTTAAAAGCCTGGGGAAGTATGATTCTTAAAAGCTGCTGGGGATAGCTCATTCCCAGTGACATGGCGGCTTCCCACTGTCCTTTGGGTATGGACAGGATGGCAGCTCTGATTATTTCTGAACTGTAGGCACCAATGCTTAAGGTAAAAACCAATATTCCTGAAGGCATTGGATTAATGACAACACCTACTTTGGGAAGACCGAAGAATACAAGGAACAACTGCACAAGCAGAGGGGTACCGCGTATAATCCAGACATATAACTCACAGATTTTGTTTAAAACCGGCACCTTGGATATGCGGATGATGGCTACGAATACAGCTAACGTTGTTCCAAGGGCGAATGAAATCAATGTCAGAGGTATCGTAAAAGAGATTCCCGCTTTTAAAATAGGCCAAAATGACGAGGTTAATATTTCGATTGAACGTGCATCCATTTCATTCACCCTCCTGATATGCTACTGCTGGATTTCTTCCAGGGTAAGTTCTTTTGAGAAGTCTTTACCTAAATATTTGTTGGAAAGTTCGGTAAGTGTCCCGTCTGCCTGAAGTTCCGCGATTGCTTTGTTGACGGCCTCCACAAGATCATCGTTTCCCTTGGGAATCGGTACAGCCACTGTGTCAGCCTGCTCCTGAACAGCGGCAATCTTGATTGGAGTATCGGGTTTCTGTGTCAGGAAGTCGTTAAATGCTATGGTGTTGTTAATGACACAGTCAGTCCTTCCTGCCAGTAATAATTCAATGTCCTTGCTGAAGGTATCGGAAGCAGTGATGTCCATGTTATACTTTTCTGCAATCAACGCATAGTTGCTGGATACGTTTAGTGAGGTCTTTTTCCCGTTGGCACTGTCCCAATCCGTGATGTCATTGTTGTCTGTTTTGGTAATGAGCGCAATGTAACTGTAGAGGTAAGGGTCGGAAAAATCATATTTTTCTTTCCTCTCGTCTGTTACACCTACCTGGTTCAGTACCAAATCAACCGTTCCTGTGTCCAATGAGGTGAGAAGGCCTTCCCAGGTGATTTCGGAGAATTCGGTTTTAACCCCCATTTTTTCGCCGATGGCCCTGGCTACCTCTACGTCATATCCGCACAGCTCATTGTTGTCGTCGTGATACGTAAACGGCTTATAGGTGCCTTCTGTACCTACCTTTAAGACACCGCTTTCAAGGATTTTTTCATACCGCGTTTTTTCAGCGGAAGCAGCGGCAGTCTCTTCTGACTTTGGTTCTTCTTTTGTCTCCTCCTTTTTGTCCCCACCCTTTGACTCTGCGGCAGTGTCTGCTGCGGGTTGTGTCTGTGCGGGCTTCTGCCCTCCGCATGCTGCCAGGGAAGCGGTCATGGCAAATAACGCGGCTGTCAGGATTAGATTTCTTTTTTTCATGGATTAGTCCTCCTTAGTTAAATATATGGTTTATTTTGTTTAATAAAGTATCAATGGTGGAATGAGGTACTGCTGCATTCAGACGTATGAACCCGGCTCCATTTTCCACGAACTGGTTCCCGCCTTCAATTATCAATCCGTTTTCAATGAAGCGGTTTTCGATCTCACTATGGTTTGAGCCCAGGCTATCAATGTTAATCCAGGCGAGATAGGTGGCCTCCGGAGTTTGGAAATCAATGGAAGGAAGGTTGGCTTTAAAAAACGTCTCCATATGGCGGAAGGTTTCCGTCAGGTATTGATTCAGCTCATCCAGCCACGGCTCCCCTTCCTCGTAGGCTGCGGTGGCAGCTGCCACAGAAATGGGGTTAGGCAGGTAGTGATAAAGGCTGTTCCAACGTTCACGGATATCTGGGTCTGGTATAATGATGTTGGCCAGGTGGTTTCCTGCCAGGTTAAAGGTTTTGCTGGGGGCAGTGCATGTAATGAGGCGTTTTGTATCCGGATACAGGCTGGCTATAGGGGTATGGCAGATGCCTGGGCGGAGTATGTCATTGTGTATCTCGTCGCAGATGATGAACAGGCCATGCTTTTGGCAGATGTCCACAATATGCCTCAGCTCATCCTGACTCCAGACACGCCCGGTAGGATTATGGGGACTGCATAGTATGAGAACTTTATTGTTTTCGTCCTCAGCTTTCTGTTCCAGGTCCTCAAAATCAATGGTAAACCGGCCATGGCTGTAACAGAGCCTGGAATATACGGGAATCATGCCTGTATTCCTGATGGAATTAAAAAATGGTTTATAGGCCGGGGTATGTATGATGACGCCGTCTCCGGGCCTGGCAATCAGCGACAGGGCATGAGACAGAGCGGGCACCACGCCTGAATCCACCACGATTTCATCCGGTGTAATGCGCCAGCGGTGACGTTTTTCCATCCAGCGGCAAACCGCCTTATAATAGGATGCATCATAGATATCCGTATAACCAAAGATGCCTTCTTCCACCCGTCTGTGCATGGCGGCTATGATTTCCGGTGCTGTCTTAAAGTCCATATCGGCAATCCAGAGAGGAATGCTGTTATCAGGGGCTTTGGGGGCAAATTTTTTTAAACCATCGTATTTTTCGCTGTCTGTGTGCCATCTGTTGATGACTGTGTCAAAATCGTATAACATAATAGTCCTCTTTTTAAATTAAGCATATTTACTGTTGAGTAGATTAACTGTTAACTAGATTAATTATAAACACATCATACAAAATAAATCAATACTTAAATTATTTTTCGTATATAATATACAAAACATAAGCTTGCAACTGTGCATTGTGCTGAAAACAGTGTACTGTTTCTTGAAGAAACTCCATCACAGGCATGAGTTGGGAAAAAACAGTATTGCAAAAAATACAAAGAAGAATTCCAGCCTTACCTTGCAACATTTCCAATAATCCGATATAATAACTTTGGGGTTCGCGCATGTCGCGTGAGAATGAAAATCAATATAATGGGGAATACATATTGTACGGGCATTTCCCCTAAGAACAAGGAGGATTTAAAATGAACGTAATCAGCACAGAAAAGGCACCAGGCGCAATCGGACCATACTCCCAGGGATTTGAGGTTAATGGAGTTATCTACACATCTGGTCAGATACCGGTAAATCCGGCAGACGGCAGCGTTGCAGAGGACATTGCAGGACAGGCTGAGCAGAGCTGCAAGAACGTTGGCGCCATCCTGGAAGCAGCAGGCAGCGGCTTTGACAAGGTATTTAAGACCACCTGCTTCCTGGCAGATATGGGCGATTTTGCAACATTTAACGAAGTATATGCTAAGTATTTCACATCCAAACCAGCCAGGAGCTGTGTGGCAGTTAAGACCCTTCCAAAGGGCGTTCTGTGTGAAATCGAGGCAATTGCTGTTAAATAAGGATTGACCTGACATACGCATTAAAAGCCGCAAATCTCTGCATTTTGCCGGGAAGAGCGGCTTTTTTGACCCCGTCGGCGCTCCGTAAGAGAAGGAAGAGTGGAATGGATAAAAAAGCGATTCTGAAAAAAGCGGTTAAGATACTTCTGGTATTGGGACTGGCAGGATGCCTGTTCCTGTTCCTGATAAATCTGTACATGATCAGGAAGGAAAAACCGAATATCATCAGTGCAGATGATGCGGCAGCTCTTGGAGATGTGGACTGTATCATGGTTCTGGGCTGCAGTGTCAGGCCGGACGGTACGCCTTCCGGCATGCTTCGGGACAGGCTGGACAAGGGAATAGAGCTGTATGAGGACGGTGTGTCCGACCGCCTTCTCATGAGCGGGGACCATGGGCGCAAGAACTATGACGAGGTAAACCGGATGAAGCAGTATGCCATTGATGAGGGCATTCCTTCCGGGGATATTTTTATGGACCACGCGGGCTTCTCCACCTATGAGAGCATGTACCGGGCCAGGGATATTTTCCAGGTGAAGAAGATTATTATAGTTACGCAGCGCTATCACATGTACCGGGCTCTTTATGTGGCGCAGGCCATGGGGATGGAGGCATACGGCGTAGAGTCAGATCCCAGGCAGTACGGCGGCCAGAAAATGAGGGACTTAAGAGAACTGCTGGCCAGGCCCAAGGATTTGATTTATACCATTGTAATGCCTAAGCCCACCTATCTGGGAGATGCCATACCGGTCAGCGGGGACGGCAATGTTACCAATGATAAAGAAGAAAACCGGGCCAGGAATAAATCCGGTCAGAAGTAGGATATATCCCAAGGACATAAAAATACCCCTGAAAACAGCTTATGGGTATGAATCAGCTGTTTTCAGGGGTATTTTGCAATGGTTCAGATAATGGAACAATAAGGGGGCTACAGTTTTACAAAATAGCTGGCATCCTTGCCGCAGACCGGACAGATAAAGTCAGGCGGCAATGTCTCGGACTCCAGAATATATCCGCAAACAGAACAGCGCCATCCCGTAACATCTTTTGTGTCTGCCTGATAGGAAGGAGCCTTTGGCGGAGTGGTCCCGTTTTTCTTCAGATGGTAATTGGAATAGGTGAGCGCCGGTGTCTGGGAATCCAGGACTTCTGCTTCCACTACCTCGCCCACTATAATCATATGGGAGCCCACATCCATGGAGGATACAACACGGCAGGTGAAACGGGCACAGACACCTTCTGTGGGATATGGATTATTCAGGCTGTCCCGTCCCTGTGGAATGCCGTCATATTTCTTTACATCCTTGCCGCACTGAAAGCCGAAACGTCTAATCAGGTCCATTTCCACATCGTCGGAAAGTACCGCTGCGGAAAAGGTGCCGGATGTCTCTATCAGCTTCAGCGTATAGTTTTCCTTGTTGAGAGCAATGGATAACCTGGCGGGAGAAGATGTGACCTGGGTCAGTGTGTTGATGACACAGCCGCCTTCCTTGTTGTCTGCGCTGGTGGAAATAATGTAAACACCGTAACTTAATTTAAAAAATGCTTTTGAATCCATAAAATGTACCCCTCCTGTGTTTCTTTTGCCTTTTCGGCTATAGTTTGATTTTACCACGTATAATTGATAATATGTAAGATATTTGTATTGTATCATATAAATTCCATAAAATCAATAATAATTACTATTATTATAAAAATATTATTTTCAGACGGTTTCTTATTTGGGGCTATTCTGATACAATCATTGTGGAAGAGTCTTTGAGGAAGTGTTTTTGGGAAGAATTCTAAAGCATATATAAAAGCATGAAGAAAGGACAGGCCGCGAATCGGTATGCTTAATAATAAAAAGCTTAAGAATAACAATATTGTCATCATGAATTTTACGGGCGTATATGAAAACCAGGAATTTTACCAGGATTTGGGCGCTGTATGGCTGGAGCTTGGAGATATACAAGGCACTAATTGTTACTGTGATGAGGAGGCAGAGGCAGCCATCAAGGAGAGAATCAGCCTTATGGAACCCTCCGGAATCCACTTCCTGGATTCCGGAAATTACCATTATGTGAGCAAAATATGGCTGGATAAGATAGAGGAGGAATTTGAGCTTCTGGTGTTTGACCATCATACGGACATGCAGATGCCCATGTTTGGGAATATCCTGTCCTGCGGCGGTTGGATTCAGGCTGCTTTGGATACAAATACGCGTCTGAAACGGGTTTATCTGGCAGGGCCGCCCTCCATGGAAGCAGAGGCTGACAGGGAACGGGTAGTTGGTATCAATGAAGAGGAGCTGAAGACGCCAGGGTGTATCAGCCGCCATCTGAAGAACTCCGAACTGCCTCTCTATATATCCCTGGATAAAGATATCCTGACCCGCTCCTGTGCAATCACCAATTGGGACCAGGGAGAGGCGCAGCTGGAGGACGTGCTGGCCTGCATAAAGGAGGCGGCATCCTGCCGCAGTATAATAGGTGTAGATGTATGTGGGGAGAATCCGGATGACCAGGAACAGGAGGGAAATAGGGCCAGCCAAACGAATCAGAATACGAATAGGAAAATTATTTGTAAATTACTGGAAATATGCGATGTACTGTGTCCATGACAGCAGGAAAAATTTTGAAGGAATACGGTTGCAGGAATAAAGGTAAAATTACAGAGTGAATTCGTGATTTCTACAAAACATTGA
>UMHR01003531.1_pt1 | contig 120722 bp, 94 predicted proteins | sample 1965581 | NCBI WGS metagenome assembly UMHR01 (sample SAMEA4836104, study PRJEB28245) | human gut metagenome | biome: gut microbiome; material: fecal sample | place: Denmark | collected 2008 | reverse complement strand
CTGTTAATCAGAGGGTCCTTGGTTCAAGTCCAAGAGGAAGAGCTAAAAAGAGAGATACTTCACAAGAGTATCTCTTTTTTTATGCCTGATCAGGACGATAATTTGATCGAATAATGGAATGGATCGGGGATCAAAAGTGTTTTTTCCTTGCAAGCAGAAAAAAATACTAATATACTATATATGAATCATATAGCAATAATGAGGACAAAAAGGACAAAAGAGGCACCCGACACATTTTCAGATAAGGGGTCTTGTCTGTTACTTTTGGCTTGACCCAAAAGTAACCAAAAAGTCAAGATTATTCTATTACTTTTCTCTTGAAAGAAAAGTAACCAAAAGTTCAAGGCTTAAGCTACTTCACTACTCCGTTCCCTTCGTTCGCTGTCGCGTCTGAAACTCGCTTCGCTCAAACAGCAGACGCTCCGGACGCTCACTCCGGTCTCTGCGCTTAACGCTCACCAGCTTAGGCCAGAAATAGAGCTTGGCAGCCCCTTGAGGATGGCCGATACTGCTTGTTTCTTTGCGATCCCGCATCAAGTGCGGGAACGGGGTTGTTCTTGCCCTTATATCTTGTCCCCGTGCTTGACACAGGGCCTCAGAAGAACGGTCGGTATCGGCCATCCCAAGAGAAAGCGGAGCTTTCTATGAAAGGCCTAAGCGGATGGGCGCCAAGCGGAGGGCAAAGACGGAACGGCAGGAGACTGCACTGTCTGAGCGCAGCGAGTTTCGCAGGCGACAGCGGAGTCTTTGACCGGAGTAGCCCAGACGGCTAAGCCTTGATCTTTTGGTTACTTTTGGATCAAGCCAAAAGTAACAGACATCTCCTTACCATAAAGATCAGCCCCAAATGCTGATAAGGCAAAACAACTTCATTGTAAATCATTATTTATCAATAAATTAATAAAACACTTTCTTGTTTTCACCCCAAAATTGTGGCGGTGCCTTTTTTGCCCCCTTTTGTCCTTTTCTATATTCCGACACTTCAAAAGCACATTTCAAAGCTCCCCAAGTTATAGCCTGCCAACAGAAAAGCTATAGGCTTTCCGGCAAAAAGCTATACCCTTTTGCCTCGCAGGTTATAGTCTTTTTTACGCGTAATTATATTACCTTTGCATCATGGGAAAGAATAAATTAGCAAAGTTTGACGACATGGCGGGTTATCCCCATGTGTTCCAATATCCGTTTGCGACGCTTCAGGAGAAAGGATTCGAGCTGAAGGGGCACTGGCACGAACGTTTTTTTAAGAACGACAATCCGATCGTGCTTGAATTAGGTTGCGGAAAAGGAGAATATACGGTAGGTCTGGGAAAACTGTTTCCCAACAAGAACTTTATAGGGGTCGATATCAAGGGAGCCCGTATGTGGACAGGGGCGAAAGAATCGCTTGAGGCAGGCATGACGAACGTTGCGTTCCTCCGGACCAGTATCGAACTGATCGCCCATTTCTTCGCTGCCGGAGAGGTGGCTGAGATCTGGCTCACCTTCCCCGATCCGCAGATGAAGAAGGTGAACAAACGCCTTACCTCGACCCGCTTCATGAAGATGTACCGCGAGATATTGGCAGGAGACGGCATCGTACATTTGAAAACAGACAGTAACTTTATGTACACTTACACCTCAGAGATGGTAAAAGCCAACCGCTATCCCGTATTGTTCAGCAACGACGACTTGTATCATTCAGGTTTGACAGATGACATCCTTTCTATCAAGACCTATTATGAACAGCAGTGGTTGGACCGCGGACTGACCATCAAATACATCAAGTTTGTTTGTGAAGAACGGGAAGAACTGGTCGAACCGGAGGTGGAAATCGAATACGACCCGTATCGCAGTTTCAACCGCAGCAAACGGAGCGCGTTGGCCTCAGGAAAATAATTCATAAATCATAAATCATAAATCATGACACTCTATCCAAAGCTAATCATGGACGCACTGGCCAAAGTGCGCTACCCGGGAACAGGGAAAGACCTTGTGACGATGGGCATGGTAGAAGATAACATCCGGATCGACGGCAACAAAGTAAGCTTCTCGCTTCTTTTCGAAAAGCCGAACGACCCGTTTATCAAATCGGTGGTAAAAGCCGCCGAGACAGCCATCCTTACATACATAGGCGAAGAGGTGGAAATCAAAGGTAACATCACTGTGGAAGCCAAGCAAGCAGCCCGTCCCGAACCGGACAAGCTATTGCCGGAGGTAAAAAATATCATCGCCGTATCTTCCGGCAAGGGAGGTGTAGGCAAAAGTACGGTAGCTGCCAACTTGGCGGTGGCGCTGGCTCTGCAAGGCTACAAGGTCGGTTTGCTGGATGCAGACATCTTCGGCCCTTCGCAGCCCAAGATGTTCAATGTCGAAGAAGCCCGTCCTTATATGGTGGAAGTGGGTAACCGCGAACTGATCGAGCCGGCTGCCAACTACGGAGTGAAGTTGCTGTCCATCGGTTTCTTTGTCAACAAGGAAGATGCCGTCCTCTGGCGCGGTGCTATGGCAAGCAATGCCCTGAAACAGTTGATCGGCGACGCCAACTGGGGAGACCTGGACTATTTCCTGATCGACCTGCCACCGGGAACAAGCGATATCCATCTGACGATGGTGCAGACATTGGCTATCACCGGCGCCATCGTTGTCAGCACACCGCAGGAAGTGGCACTGGCAGACGCCCGCAAAGGTATCAGTATGTTTATGGGTGAGAAGATCAACGTGCCTGTATTGGGACTGGTCGAGAATATGTCCTGGTTCACGCCTGCCGAGCTACCGGAAAACAAATACTATCTGTTCGGCAAAGAAGGGGGCAAACGCCTGGCAGAAGAACTGAATATCCCGCTGTTAGGACAAATCCCCATCGTACAAAGCATCTGCGAAGGTGGAGACAACGGAAAGCCAGTCGCCCTCAATCCGGACAGCATCACCGGACAGGCTTTCCAGAAGTTAGCAGAGAATGTAGTGAAACAAATCGACTACCGTAACGAGCATTTAGATCCGACAAGACGGGTACAAGTTACGCATAAATAATATTTCAGGCACGGTTTTCACGAATTTCACGGTTTTTATTAATACAATATTACCGTGTAAGTCCGTGTAATCCGTGCCTGACTTATTATAAAGCATACCGCCTTAGGAAAGCGACCGTCCGATGGATTTCGGGATACATGATGACGTCTTCATCTATAAAAGGAACTTCTTTACGATACGCTTTCAGGAATTTCTCTAAGACAGGAGAAGTGCGCGCCGGACGGCGAAATTCGATGCCTTGCGCCGCGTTCATCAGCTCGATCGCCAGGATATGATCCAGGTTGTCCATAATCTTAAAAAGCTTCGTCGCTGCATTAGCCCCCATACTCACATGATCTTCCTGACCATTGCTGGACACGATCGAATCGCTGCTGGCTGCATAACAATACATTTTGTTCTGGCTGACCATGCTGGCTGCCGCATACTGCGGGATCATAAAACCGGAGTTCAGTCCGGGGTTGGCTACCAGGAATTCCGGTAAACCCCGGAGTCCCATGATCAATTGTGCCACACGCCGTTCGGAAATATTACCTAATTCAGCCAAAGCAATAGCGAGGAAATCATAGGAGATCGCCAACGGCTGACCGTGAAAATTGCCACCGGAGATAATCTTGTCCTCGTCGGGAAAAATTGTCGGGTTGTCCGTCACTGAATTGATCTCAGTCAGCAGTACACCGGAGACATATCGGATTGCATCTTTCGTCGCCCCGTGTACCTGCGGGATGCAACGGAACGAATACGGATCCTGCACATGTTCTTTCTTCCGACTGATCAGTTCGCTCCCCTCCAAGATACGGCGGAAAGCATCTCCCGTCTCGATCTGTCCGGGATGTGGCCGCATCTGTTGGATACAATCCATAAAAGGATCGATCCGCCCGTCAAAAGCTTCGAGCGACAGGGCAGCAATCAAGTCCGCCCGCTTCGACACGGCAAAAGCACGCATCAAGGCAAACACACCGTTGGCACTCATAAACTGCGTACCGTTCAGCAACGCCAGCCCTTCTTTGCTCATCAGGCGTACCGGTTTCCAGGCAAACTCATCCAGGACACTGATAGCCTCCCTCTTTTTTCCTTTATAATATACGTCCCCCACTCCGATAAGAGGGAGGAAAAGATTCGCCAAAGGAGCCAGATCACCTGAAGCCCCAAGCGATCCCCGGTCATAGACGATCGGGAGTACGTCATTATTAAAGAAATCAAGGATACGCTGCACCGTTATCACCTGCACGCCACTATGCCCCAAAGACAAAGCATGCGCTTTCAACAGCATCATCAAGCGGACAATCACCGGGCTTACCTCATCGCCCACGCTACAAGCATGGCTCTTCACCAGGTTCTCCTGCAAGGTGCTGAGTTCATCCGGAGAGATATTCTTATTGCACAAGGAACCAAAACCTGTCGTGATGCCATAAAGCGGCTCATCCTGCGTCTCGATCTTCCGGTCCAGATAATCGCGGCAACGCTGGATGCGTTCCTTCACTTCCGGAGTCAGTTCCAACTTCATATTTCCGGTCAGTATCTCTTCGATACGTTCGAACGTCAGCGGTTCCGCCCCCACATAATGTACATTTCCCATAACTCTCGTTTTTTAATTGCCCGTTGTCAATTATCAATTGTCAATTGCCCCTTCGCCCAATCCAGCAACTTCTTCTCTATCCGGATGGCTTCCGACTCGAGGTAATCGGCCTTCTCCGACATCCGCCGGACAAAGACTTCATCCTTTATGGATGTAAGATTGATACGGACATTCAGCAAAGCCCCTAACACACAGGTACGAGCCGCCATCATAGCCACACAAGCATCAGTTACGGCATTCCGGTTTCCTTTGTGCGCCACATAGATAATCGTCTCCATCACCGAAGCAATCTCTTCGGCCACTTGCATCGGCACCATTGCCGCCTCTTTCGTAGCATCTTGGATCACCCGACTGCGTTCAGCCTTTTCCTCTTCCGTATCCTTCGGAAGTTTGAAGGCGGCAAACACACGGTCATATGCTTCGCTATCGCGGTCTATATCGCGGATCAGGCGTTCACGAATGAGAGCAGCTTCGGTCGCGATAGTCCTCATCTGGCCTTCCACATCGGCATATTTCTTTTTCCCGATCGTCAGGTTTGCCACCATCTCGGTTAGCGCTGTCGCAATAGCTCCGTTCAAGGCCGAGATACTTCCGCCCCCCGGAACAGGGGCACTACCTGCCGTTTCGGCAAGAAATCCTTTAATTGTCAAATCTACAAGCATAGTGTCTATTATTTAAGATTAAACATTTTATTCAGTTTCATTGTAAACAAATGATTTACGGATGTGGAACCTAGATGGCAAAGCCATACAAAATAATTGTCGTCTTGTAGGAGCAGGACCCTGCTCTGCCCATTGGATCTGGACAAGGCGGACGTTATTTTCATTGGGCGGAGTAGAACCCCGCCCCTACGAGCCGCCTTATCAATTCGCACCGGTGAATCATCATTTACTCATACTATTTAATTTTTTATCCTGTCAAATAATATAAAGTACGCCATCTTTGATAACCGTGTCCACGATATTCATTCCTACATGATAAGGAAGGTACTTATAGGAAGGGAACTTCAACAAGATCAAGTCCGCCTTCTTTCCGACATCGATGCTGCCGATCACTTTCTCCCGTCCCAAAGCTGCCGCACCATTGATCGTAAGGGCGGTCAAAGCTTCTTCGGGAGTCATCTTCATCTGGATACAGGCGAGAGCGAACAACAGCGGGATCGAGCATGAGAAACAACTTCCGGGATTCAAATCGGAAGCTAACGCCACGGCACAACCGGCGTCTATCATCCGGCGTCCCGGAGCATACGGTTCCCCCAGTGAGAAGGCAGTAAGAGGCAACAAGGTCGCAATCGTCCCGGAACGAGCTAACCGCTTGATACCGGTATCGGACACATGCAACAGATGATCGGCACTCACGGCTTTCAAGCGTACGGCTAACTCAGCACCGCCGAAAGGCACGATCTCGTCGGCATGGAGTTTCAGTTTTAAACGCTGGCTGCGGGCTGCTTTCAACAGACGTTCGCTTTGTTCGACTGAGAAAACGCCTTGTTCGCAAAAGACATCGCAGAAAGTCACGGAACGTTCCGAGCGGATGTGCGGCAACACCTCTTCTATTATGTAGTCGACATACGCATCCGTACGCCCGGCAAATTCAGGAGGAACGGCATGAGCCCCCAGGAAGGTGGATACCACATCCAACGGATGGTCATCATTAAGTTCTTTCATTACACGGAGCTGGATCAGCTCTGTGGCAAGATCGAGACCGTATCCGCTCTTTCCTTCGACGGTAGTAACTCCCATATCCATCATAGTATCGAGACGGTCATACGCATCCCCGAACAGATCGTCATAGCTGGTGCTCCGCGTCGCATTCATCGTATTGACGATACCTCCTCCCCGTTCCATGATCGACATGTAGCTGTCTCCTTTCATCCTCCAGGAGAACTCCTCTTCCCGGTAACCGCCAAAGACAAAATGCGTATGACTATCCACGAAACCCGGAAGAAGCGTGCGTCCGTTAGCATTTACTTCCAGATAGTCTTCAACATTCACTTGCCGGAGAACTTCTTCGGTCGGTCCCACATGCGTAATAATACCGTTCGATACGGCAACTGCCCCGTCCTCGATCACACCGACATCAGACATAGCCTTACCCTTCTTCGCTTCAAAACCGGAACAGGTCACCACCTGCGATGCGTTCCGTATCAATATCTTTTCATCCTCCATAGTCTATTCCATTATTCTGGCTTCCAACACCTGATCCATTGAAAAATCTTCCAGTCCCAAATAGTAAGAAGCCGTATCGATCAATGCCTCCATCGGGACTAACCCGATGATCTCGCTTCCGACGACCGGAACACCGTAGCGACGGGCCTCGATGCGTACCAGCTCGAAAGCACGGTAAAGGGCCGTACGGGTATAATCGGTCATATTGATCGAGACCTGCACGATACCGCGTTCTTTCAATTCCACTCCCATCGCCTTACAGTACCGGAGCCCGCCACCTATGAAACGGATCTTTTTGGCAATACTGCTCGCTATATCCAAATTTGCCGTCCCCAAATTGACATTATAAGCGACCAACGGCATACGGGCGCCAATTGCCACGGTTCCTGCCGACGGATGCCGCTCGGCAGGTCCGAAGTCCGGTTTCCATTCCGGCAACTTGATCTTTTCCGCCATCCCTTCAAATTCTCCCTTGCGGATAGCTGCCAGGTTCTCCCGATGCGGGGCCGAAGCCGATTTTTCATAAAGAAAGACCGGAATCTGGTACAAAGCCGCCACCTTTTCGCCCACTTCCCTGGAGAGCGCAATCGCTTCATCCATCGTACACCCTTTGATCGGGATAAAAGGAACGACATCTACCGCTCCCATCCGCGGATGCTGTCCGGAATGTTTCGCGAGGTCTATCAGTTCAACCGCCTGCCCGACGGCTTCAAGCAAAGCGTCTTTCAAGGCTTCCGGTTCACCGACAACCGTTACGACCAGTCGGTTATGATCCTCGTCATTACTGTAATCCAACAGCTTTACACCGGCTTTGGCACGAAATTTATCTACTATTTTCTCTATCTTCTCCAAATCTCTTCCCTCGCTGAAATTGGGGACACATTCCATTATTTTACTCCAGGTACTCATACTTTGTGTTTTAAAGAGGTGCGTATAATATTTTGAATCAAATCTTCTTTCGGGATAAAAGGCAGTGTGATATGATACCGATCGCCATAGCTGTCATTAAAGGCGGTACAGGTCGACATGGCATTGGGATTACGGGCCCATGAACGGCGGGCCACTCCTCCCATCACATCCCAGAGCATGGCTGAACGAAGGATCTCGTCTACCCGCTCACTCCCGTCCAGCACCATCCCAAAACCACCGTTTATCGCTTTGCCGATACCGACCCCGCCACCGTTGTGAAGCGCTACGAGACTCATGCCCCGTGCCGCATTTCCAGCAAAACATTGGACGGCCATATCGGCCATGACATTACTTCCGTCGTAGATGTTGGACGTTTCCCGAAAAGGCGAATCCGTCCCGCTTACATCATGATGGTCGCGTCCGAGCATGATCGGTCCGACTTCTCCGTCCCGCACCATGCGGTTGAAGCGGAGTGCGATATTCAACCGCCCTTCCGCATCTTGGTAAAGGATACGCGCCTGGGTTCCTACCACAAGCCGGTTCTTCCCGGCATCGCGAATCCAGTTGTAGTTATCCCGGTCTTGTCCGCGACGGGTCGGATCGATACAATCCATAGCTGCCTGATCGGTCTTTACCAAGTCTTCCTGTTTCCCGCTCAGGCATACCCAACGGAAAGGCCCGTAACCATAGTCGAACAGTTCCGGTCCCATGATATCTTCGACATAAGAGGGCCAGATAAAGCCGTCCTTCTCATCGACCCCGTTCCGGGAAATTTCTTTTACACCGGCATCATAGATGGCTTTCATAAACGAGTTTCCGTAATCGAAGAAATACGTGCCGCGAGCCACCAATTTCTTGATTACCTCGAAATGGCGGTGCAGGGAGCGGTCGACCAGCGAACAGAAACGGCCTGTATCGCAGGAAAGGAGTTTCGTACGTTCGGCAAAGGAGATACCAACGGGACAGTAGCCGCCTTCATAAACGGCATGGCAAGAGGTTTGATCGCTCAACAAGTCGATCCGGATCGCCTGTGATTCGGCAAATTCCAACAAGTCGACTATATTTCCGTGATAAGCGATCGAAATCGGTTCTTTTGTCTGCATCGCTTCTTGCGCCATACGGAAAGCCTCTGCTTTATCATCGGTCACATGCTGTACCCAGCCCTGTGCGTAGCGGGTTTCGATACGGGAACTATCCACCTCGGCAATGATACTGGCAGCGCCGGCTATAACGGCAGCTTTCGGTTGTGCGCCACTCATCCCTCCGAGACCGGAGGAGACAAAGATATATCCGCGCAAATCCCGATCTTGAGGAATACCTAATTTTTTCCGCCCCGCATTCAATAATGTGTTGAATGTACCGTGCACGATTCCTTGCGGCCCGATATACATCCAGCCGCCGGCTGTCATCTGCCCATAATTAGCGACTCCCATCTGGGCTGCTATATGCCAGTCTTTCTGGTTATCAAACATGCCGACCATCATGGAATTGGTAATTATCACACGAGGAGCATCCGGCCTGGAACGGAACACCCCCAGGGGATGCCCAGACTCGATCACGAGTGTCTGCTCGTTCGTCAGCATTTCAAGGTATTGCTTGATCAGGCGGTATTGCATCCAGTTCTGACAGACCTGTCCGGTCTCGCCATATGTAACCAGCTCGTATGGATAAAGAGCAATATCGAAACAAAGATTGTTATCGATCATCACCTGGAAGGCTTTTCCCTCCAGACATCGGCCTTTATACTGATCGACAGGTTTGGCCTTCAGATCTCCCTCCGGCCGGTAACGATATCCGTAGATACGGCCACGGGTCATCAACTCTTCCATAAACTCCGGAGCCAGTACTTCATGCAATTCTTCGGGAATATAACGGAGCGCATTCTTTAAGGCCGTTTCTGTTTGGGCAGGCGAAAGTGAATAGCCGCGATCAGGAGCGCGGCGGATACCGGGAACAAAAGATGGATAAACCGGCAATTGGTTACTCAGGCGTACTTCCATAACATGACATTTTAAGGTGTTTGCTTACAATCTGTAAGTAAATAGCAGAAGTAAGAGGCCTACAAGATAAGCATTCTCTTTCATCTTGCCAACCTGCACTGTTATGTTTAGAAGCACAAAAAGGGCCATTCCCCAAACAGGAACGGCCCTTTTATATCAGATTAAAATGTATTCTTATTTACCTGCTTCAGCAGCTGCTTTCTTATTGATCTTTTTCTTCTGCAATTCGTAAGCGATAGGAGTTGCCACAAACAGAGTAGAATATGTACCGATAATGATACCTAACAAGATCGCGAACGTAAAGCTACGGATTGTTGCACCGCCTAAGATGAAGATACACAATACGACTACCAATGTTGTTAATGATGTATTGAAAGTACGGGACAAAGTCGAATTCAATGCATCGTTGATCACCTGGTAACGGTCACGCTTCGGATACAGACCGATTGTTTCACGGATACGGTCGAACACAACCACGGTATCGTTGATAGAATAACCGATAATTGTCAAGATAGCCGCGATAAAGGTCTGGTCGACTTCCATAGAGAAAGGCAATACCTTCCAAAGCAACGTGTAGAATGAAATAATACACAAAGTCGTTACAGCTACAGAAGCGAATGCACCGACAGAGAATGAGATGTCGCGGAAACGAAGCAAGATGTAAGCCGCCATACAGAACATAGCGAATACAACAGCGAGGAACGCAGCGTTCTTGATATCGTCTGCCATACTCGGTCCCACCTTCTGTGAGCTCTGGATATACTGATCCGTGAACTGAGCCAATGTCGTTCCTTCTGGAAGCAATGACTTGACACCTTCAAACAATTTATTTTCGATTTCCTGGTCAATAGCCGGATCGTTGTCCTCTATCTTATAGTTGGTGGATACACGGACTTGGTCGGGAGTACCGATCTGGATAACACTAACGGAACCGTCCAACTGCGCATCCAACAGATTGCGGACTTCGTCAGTCTTCACATCCTGGGCGAAACGAATCACATAGTTACGTCCACCGGTGAAGTCGATACCGTTGTTCAACCCGATAGTAGACATGGAGATCGCACCTAAGACGATGATAACAACCGGAATCAAATAGCCTACTTTACGAGCTCCAAGGAAGTTGATCTTCGGATTCGTCAACAAGTCTTTCGTAATAGAAGTCGTAAAGGTTACGTTCTTCAGTTTATCTTTAGCCAACAGTGCTTCATAGACGATACGAGTCAAGAAGACAGCCGTCAGGAAGGATGCAAACAAACCGATGATCATCGTCGTGGCAAAACCACGGATAGGACCTGTACCGAAGTAGAACAACACAACACCAGTGATGATAGAAGTCAAGTTCGAGTCAAAGATAGCAGAGAATGCGTTGCTATAACCATCAGCGATTGCTTTGCTCAATGATTTGCCGGCGCGAAGTTCTTCTTTTGTACGTTCATAGATCAACACGTTGGCATCGACAGCCATACCCAGTGTCAACACCATACCGGCAATACCCGGCAATGTAAGGACAGCCTGGAAAGAGGCAAGGATACCCATTGTGAAGAAAATGTTCAATACCAAAGCACCGTCGGCGATCAAGCCCGGAAGGACTCCATAGAAGGCACACATATAGAACATCAGCAGAACCAAAGCCAAAACAAATGAGATAACACCGGAGTTGATAGCTTCCTGACCCAAAGACGGACCGACAACGTCTTCCTGTACGATATGTACGGAAGCTGCCATCTTACCAGACTTCAACACGTTAGCCAAGTCCTTCGCTTCTTCCGGAGTAAAGTGGCCTGTGATCTGAGAACGTCCACCTGTGATTTCCACCTGTACGTTCGGAGCCGAATAAACCATATCGTCAAGAACGATAGCAACCGCTTTACCGATATTTTCTTTTGTCAGACGCGCCCATGCTTTAGCACCTTCTGCGTTCATCACCATATCGACAACCTGTTCGGAACGTCCGGCCTGCTGAACGAAGTCTGCATTGGCATCCGTAACGACATCCCCACCTAAGGCCGGCGTACCGTCACGATTCGTTTTCTTGATTGCATATAAATAAAAGAACTGTTCTTTTTCATCAATAGCCTTTACACCCCATTTCAAAGAAAGGTTACGTGGAAGAAGATCCTTCACCTGCTTCATGTTCAAGTATTCATCGATCTTAGCCATATCTTTCTTATCAGCAATACCGACAACCGGACCGGATGCCAACTGTCCGTTATACTGATTGATCTGCAGAACGGCGAACAACGGATGCAGCTTTGCAAATTCTTCCATACTTTGGGCTGCCTGTGCTTCAGGTTTGTCTTCACCAATCTTAGCCAGCAAAGAGTCTGCGTCGTTAGTTGTTTCGGCGGCAGCATTGTCGGCAACCACTTCGCTTGTTGCTTCGACAGTTGTTGTTTCCGAACCTTCGGCAGCAGTATCATCCGATTTCAGGATTGTAGCCAACATATTATCGGCAGCAACCAGCTGCTGGTAGATTTCCGGCAAGTCGTATGTTTCCCAGAATTCGAGGTTGGCACTACCCTGTAACAATTTACGCACACGTTCCGGTTCTTTCACTCCCGGAAGTTCAACCAAGATACGACCGGCAGTTTCCAGACGCTGGATGTTCGGGGACACCACGCCGAAACGGTCGATACGAGTACGCAATACGTTAAATGAATTATCGATAGCACTCTGCAACTCATCCTTCAATACGGCAATAACCTGTGCATCCGAGCTCTGCGGAGTGATTTTGTCTTTCAATTCGAAAGTACTGAAAATAGCGGATAAACGGGCGCCATTATCTAATTTCTTATACTCTTCTGCAAATAGATCAATAAAGTCCTTCTGACTCGCAGCTTGGTTCTCATAGGCCAAATCCAATGCTTTGTTGAAGTTCTCATCCTGGTTGTTGTTTGAAAGCGAGCGGATTACATCAGCCACATTCAATTCCAGAACGACGTTCATACCGCCCTTCAAGTCAAGTCCTAAACTAATTTCCATTTCACGGCACTCCTTGAGCGTATAGCCCAACCATACCTTCTGAGTAGATAACGAGTCCAAATAAGAACTCTCTTTTACCGGATCTCCACCTGCATACTCAGCGGCTTTACTGTTGTAATGTCTTGTCACAAACGAGAATGACAGATAAAACATACAGACAAGCGTAAGTAACACCGCAAAGACCTTTACAAATCCTTTGTTTTGCATTTGAATCTTATGTTTATGTTATTATTCGTTTTTTCACAGGGTGCAAATATAGGCTTTTTTTCTTTGTCCAACAGTAATTAGATTAATTTATTTGTCACACTCTTAGTTTATTTCAGCCACAATTATATATCTTTGCCCGTAAAAAACATAAGTAAAGAATAACCATGAAGCAACTTTTATTATTAACACTATTTATCCCGACCCTACTCTGGGCTCAGGACGATTCCAAGTATTTAGCCGGAGCTGTTCCCCTCGAGAATGGTAAAGTAGTATTTGCAAAAGAGATAAACGCACCTTCTTTTTCAAAAGATGAAGTATATGACAAAATGTTGGACTGGGCAGACGGTTTCTTCAGTGAAGACGGTAACCGCGTCGTCTATTCCGACAAGGCAAAAGGCGACATTGCCGCTGTAGGACAAGCCAATCTGGTGTTCCAGAGCACGGCCCTTTCTTTGGACCGTACGGAAATGAACTATCGTGTCACAATGGAATGCGAGAACCAGAAATGTGTTATGAAAGTAGCCGGTATCCGTTACGAATATAATGTATCTTACCAGCGTGAGCCGGAAAAATACACTGCCGAAGAATGGATTACCGATAAATATTGTTTGAACAAGGATAAGACCAAACTGAATCGGGGCAACGGCAAGTTCCGTAGAAAGACAGTCGATTTCATTGACGAAATGTTCGCTTCCGCCTCTGCCGCTTTAGGCGCACAGGTAGCCGCCAATGTAGTTCCGGCAACTCCGGTCACTCCGGCCCGGACTGTGACACCTGCCCAGGCCACCCAACCGGCAACTCCGGTTCCGGCAAAAGAAGGATATGTGGCTTTTGCCGCCGACAAGGTTCCGTCTACATTACTACAGATGTTACCGGAAAGTGACATGCAGGTCGCATCTGCCGGTAAGCCGGATACAAAAGAAACATCCGCCCAGTGGAAAGGCACGGGTAATATGTTCGGCAAATCGATCGCCTCGATCGCTATCAGCAAAGACAGTCCTGTTTATAAAGAAATAGGCAACAACGACACATACAGCCTGTCTTTCTTCAAAAAAGGTGAAAACGGGGATGCCTGGTTGATCATCGACTGCCGCAAGCAGGGCGAAACGGCAGAAGGTGGGCAGATAACCGTTATCGGTGAAATCATTAATGTATGGATGAAATAGTCAGGATATGAAAAAACTGTTTTTCCTTCTATTGATTATGTTCCCTGCGCTGGCAATGGCACAGGGACATAAAGGTGAAGTCGACGAGTGTGCTCCGATGAAAAACGGGAAAGTATGCTATCGCGACACTGTCCATGTGAATGATATGAGCCAGGACCAGATATTCGAAGTAATCAATCAATGGGCGAAGAAAAGCTATGCAAAAGATGTATTCCTGTCGAATGTCAACTCCAAGAAGTCGAAAGGGACTATCAATGTTTCTTCCAAAGTCGAGATGCTGTTGAATGACACGGACAAAACGATCATCAAATACAAGATGAAGGTCAGCTGCCATGACAACAGTTACTCGGCTGAAGTAAGCAATATCGTTTACCAATACGATCCTCTGAACAATAAGAAGTTCAAAACGTATTCTGCAGAAAGCGTAATCGCCAATAATGGCAAAAGCAATACAGTTGCCTTGATCAAGGACCCGAAGCTGTTCTGCAACGCCACGTTCTTCTTCGTCGAGAACCTGTTCGCCGATATCCTGGATGCAGTAAACGATGCAGAACTGTAGCATGAAAAATTAATTCCATAAGCATGGAACATAAGTTTCATCCGCATGAAACAAAAGTTCCATAGGTATGAAACAAGAATTCCCTTATAGAGAAACGATGGTTTCTTTATAGGGGAATTTCTCATATACTATAATGTAGGAGCCGGGGCATCCTTATCTTTCTCGTCCGGCTTGATGATGTTCTTGACGGTTTCACCGATCGGCAGTTTATCTAATACGCCGAGACTCGGAGCAACCGTCTTCACCAGTTGGTTAAGGAAGTTGCCGGTAGCGCCGTTTCCACCATCGAATACAGTAATATTGCCTAGGTTGATATGCTCGAATGCCTTCACCTGTTCGCCTGCGATCTCTTTCCACTGGTCGACCATCTTGTACTGGATCGCAATCGCCGGATTCGATTCGGCAGCTTCGACCATCGCCCGGAAGCCATCGGCTTCGGCCAGTAATGACTTCTTCTTACCGTCAGCCTCGGCTTCCAGTTTCATACGGATGGCAGAGGCTTCGGCCTCTGCCTGTGCCAACAGGGCCTTCGCGCGTGCTTCCGCTTCACGGATTGTCTTTTCGGCAACAGCATCGGCTTGCAGGATAGCTTCCTGTTTAGCAACTTCGGCAGGAACGATCTTTTGGGCTTTCAAAGCTGATTCGACCTTTTTTGCCTTTGCTTCTTCCACTTCCTTCTGGGCAATCTCGCGGGCAGCCTGGACAGCGGCTTCCGAACGGGCAGCGGCTTCACCAGCTTTTTTATCGGCATCCGCCTGTGTCACGGCAAGTTCGGAATTAGAAAGTGCGATATCTTTACCGGCTTCATTTCGTCCGATGGCGGCTTTCTTCTCTGCATCGGCCTTTTTGATTTCCATATCGGAATTCAGTTCGGCAATACGGCTTTCCTTTTCCGTGTTGGCCTTCTCGATATTAATATTCTTCTCGGCCTCTGCTTTTGCAACCTGAGACTCCTTTTCGGCATTGGCGATGGCTACCTGAGAGATACGATCCTTATCGGCATTGGCCACCGAGATCTCCTGCTGCTTCTTGGTTTCGGCAATAGCGATATCCTGATCCTTGCGGGTTTCGGCAACTTTTGTTTCACGTTCCTTAATCTGATTGGCAATTTTGATGGCTCCTAACTTTTCCTGTTCTTCGATGTTGGCCTGCGCCTCGTTCAAGGCTTTGCTTTCGGCTTCTTTACCGAGATTGACGATATAGTTGGCGGCATCACGAATATCACTGATGTTGATATTCATCAGATAAAGACCGAACTTGCGAAGTTCCGTATCGATATTCTCGCGTACCTTGGACAGGAATTTATCACGATCGGAATTCAATTCCTCGATTGTCATATCGGCAATCACCAGACGCATCTGCCCGTAAACGACATCCGTAATCAAGTTTTGTTTGTCTTCAGACTGCAACCCGAGCAAACGTTCGGCTGCGTTCTGCATCACTTCGGGATCGGTACTGATGGCAACCGTAATAGTTGTCGGCACGTCCACGCGGATATTCTGGGCAGACAAGGCGCCGGTCAGTTTACAATCGATCTGCAAAGGTTTCATGGAGAGGAATTCGTATCCTTGAATAATCGGCCATACGAAAGCAGCACCTCCATGATAAAGCTTGGCAGACTTTTCCCCTGAAGTTTTACCATAAACCACCAATACCTCATCACTCTTACATTTCCTGTAACGCGAGAGGATACCGATAAACGAAATGATGACCACTACAACCAATATAGCGACCATGATTAACATTTCCTGTGTCATAATTTTAATAGATTTGTTATTTACTGAATATACATAATTCCCGATTCCACTTTGACGATCGCAGCCCTGTCACCGGTCTGATATTTCCGGTTCTCAAGCGAGCGGACATCCATTTCACGCAAGGCTCCATTAACGGCAATCTGCACAATATAGCGATCCCCATCATGCGCATAGATCGTGCACTCCCTCCCCAACAAAGCTTCCGGTTTCTCCGGCTTATTCTCTTTCTGCAATTGCCAGGCTTTCTTATACAGGAACCAGAGAACAAACACAAAGACAAGTCCTACCAGAATACCGGCCACATAAGACGAGATCTCCGTTCCCTGTGTGATATACATATACCATCCCATACCGATGCAGAAATGCGTCAGTCCCTTAAAAGAAATGACACTGCCGATATCGGCATCCATATCGACATCCGTATCGATTTCACCAAAAAAGATGGAGACAATAAACTGAATCAGAAAGATCGCCGTAGCAACGAGGGCCATCGTAAGGAAAATTGTGCTTGTCATGATCGCCTTAATTTAATTAGGTGGGTAAGATATGAAAAAAATCAGTTTCCTGCAACCGATTTCTTATTTTCAATCACCCTCTTTCAATTGCAAATAACACCACATCGGATAATGGTCGGAATAACGAACCTTGTCGATCGTGCAGTTGATTGGTTTCATGTTGGCGGAATGCAGGATATTGTCGATCCGGAACCAGAAGAAGTTTTCATTGTAAGTAACTCCGACACCACGGCCAGAAGCGGCATAAGCATCTTTCAGCGGTCCCTGGATCGTACGATGGGCATAAGAAATAGGTGTATCGTTGAAGTCACCGCAGACCAATATATAATCGGTATCGATCTTTTTAATTTCCTCGGCAACTGCTCTCGCCTGGCGGGCACGTATCTGGAAGGCCGGCCCCAACTTCTGTTCGATGGAACTTCTCAGGCCGTCGAGCGTTTCGGAATTCAGATTCTTGATAAATGCGGAGTAATGGCTCCGGTCCTCCATCGTCAGCTTGAACGACTCCAGGTGATTATTAATTAAAGTCAGCTTCTTTCCGTTTATATTCAGTTCATGGATGGACGAGCCGTTGAAAGAGCTCTCATACTTGATCTTACGGGACTTGGAGATCGGGTATTTGGAAAACACGGCTATATTGAATTTGAGCGTACCGGAGGTTCCGATCGGGATAATGGAGCGATACCTATACATCTTCAAGGCATTGGCGATCTTCTGATTCGTCAAAAAGTTCTTGGAAGTACCTACTGCATATTCCTGCAGACATACGATATCCGCACCGGAATTCGCAATATACCGTATGATCGGATTCGGAGAATCTTCCGTATGGCCTTTATAACCGAATCCCATGACATTATAAGTCAAGACTTTCAGTACGTTCTCTTTCGGGATATCGCTCATTCTGTCATGGAAAGGGAAATAACGGGTTACAGGCCCCTTACAGATCAGGAACGAACATAGTCCGACCAATACGAACCGCCACTCCCAAAGGAACAGCCAATAAATAACAAAACAGAGGTTCAAAACGCAGAACACAGGAAATCCCAACCCAAGATAAGAGAAGAGCACACTCCTGTCCGGTGAAATCCTGTCCGAGAAGGCCGAAGCAATGAATAGCAGGATCACTATCACATTGGCAGTACCGACTACAGATTTAAACAGAATCCTGATCGCTTTAAACCGCTCGCTCATTTTTTGCTAGCCTCAAATAGTTTTTTCTTTTCTTCTGCCGAAAGGCTTTCGTAACCGGAACGTTTTAATTTATCCAATATTGCATCCAGATCGACTGTTTCCCGATGTTTACGGGCATTATATTCATAATCGGTCTCCGGACGTTTATAGGTCACACGCATCTTGGGTTTCCTTTTTCCCAGATTCACCACCCAGTCGAGCAGGCGGTTCATAGGGGCTGTCAAATCTTTGCCTTCCTTGATCCGGGCAGCAAACCAAATACCGAACAACGCTCCTCCGATATGGGCGATATGGCCGCCGGCATTCGTCGATGTAATGGCCAGCAAGTCTATCACAAATGTAAACAGGGCCAGATAAATCAGCTTGATCCTTCCGATCAGGAACAGACCGATCTCCAAATCTTTCCGGTAGAAAGAGACGGCAAACACAATGGCCATAACCGAAGCTGACGCACCCATCAAATAACTATAAGCAGCAACTGTACGGAAATAAGGGAATATGTTGTATGCCACAAGAAACAAGACCGCCCCGGCAATACCTCCCAACAGATACAAACCTCCTAATTGCCGCTCACTGAAAAAAGTAAGGAACAAACCGCCAAACCAATATAACCACAGCATATTAAACAGAATATGCAAGAAGTCGAAATGCGTGAACATATAAGTGATGATCGTCCACGGCCGGTACAGAAGCAATTCGGGAGACGAAGGCACCTGTAGATACTGCAAAAACGGGAAACCACTCAGATTGAACAGCATCAGGATCACACTTGTCAACCGTATAATAACAAACAATCCGACATTGATATAAATCAGTTTTGCCAGGATATTACCGGAATTGAAAGTCCGTTTGAGATTAATAAAAATATCGCCCATTGCCTATATCTTTCTTTTTCCAATATCGAACCAGGAAATAACCGAACAACATACCACCCAAATGTGCAAAATGCGCCACCGAATCACCACCGTTGTTAGCAACCCCCATAAACAATTCGGCCAATCCGTAAAAGATCACGAAGTATTTGGCTTTGATAGGAATCGGGATGAACATCAGATACAACGGGACATTCGGGAATAACATGGCAAACGCCAGCAAAATACCGAACACGGAACCCGAAGCACCGATCGTAATCAGATAGTTCAACGAAGGGTCTCCTGCAACCAGCTGTGCCAGCGTAACCCCGTTCGCACTTGCGAAAGAATGAACGGAATACAGCCAAACCAGCTCCTGCGTGATACCCGCACCGATACCCGTCACCATGTAAAAGGTCAGGAAGCGTTTCGGTCCCCAGACATTCTCCAGCACACGCCCGAACATATACACACCGAACATATTGAAAAGCACATGTGCAAACGAATGGGTATCATGCATGAACATATAAGTCACAAACTGAAAAGGATAGAAATCCTTCACACCCGGAAAGTGTAGTCCGAATAACTGAACTAAATCAATCCCGACTTTAGGCAAAACAAAGCTCGCTACCCAAAACAACAGGTTGATAATGATAAGGTTTTTCGTAACCATCGGGATGCTGCTCAGGAATCCCGAACTATTTTGATTCATCATATATTTATCAATTTAAGGACAAAGGTATATATATTTTGGTAGTTTTCTGACAAAATAGCACTAAAACATAGTAAATCAATAAAAAAAACTCTTTTTTTCTTTGCGATATATCAAAATAGAATTACATTTGACACCGACTTTTTAGGCTATCACAAAAATTGTTTAATATATTAATTATCAAACCATCATGAACAAAACAGAATTTATCAATGCTGTAGCGGAAAAATCCGGTTTAAGCAAAGTTGATGCAAAGAAAGCTGTAGAAGCTTTTGTTGAAACAGTATCTAGTGAATTAAAAGAAGGCGGCAAAGTAGCCCTTTTAGGTTTTGGTTCTTTCTCTGTTGCTGAAAAAGCTGCACGTAAAGGTGTTAACCCGAAGACTAAACAACCAATCGAAATTCCGGCACGCAAATCAGTTAAATTTAAAGCTGGCGCCGAATTGACAGAAATCATCAAGTAAATTAGTCTCACACTCTCAATAGTAAAAAGGCACTCCACCATCGGAATGCCTTTTTTATTGCATGCCGGTTACTTTATCAAATCATAGTTATCTCTTTCCAACCCACACCAATCTTATGGTTTTTACAAAATAAACCTGTACCTTTGCAGACAAAATAAATCCGAACATATACTAAACGAATATGGTTATCGAACAACAGATTACCGGTGCGATTATTACCGGCATAAAAGAACTGTATGGTGCCGATGTAACGGCCAATCAGGTGCAACTGCAAAAGACAAAAAAAGAGTTCAAAGGACATCTGACTCTGGTAGTTTTTCCCTTCCTCCGCATGTCGAAGAAATCACCGGAACAGACAGCCCAGGAAATTGGCGAATACCTGCTCCGGCATGAACCGGCTGTAGCCGAATTTAATGTAATCAAAGGATTCCTCAACCTGACCATCGCTTGTGCCTGCTGGATCGATTTATTAAACGGGATCAACGGACAGCCGTCATACGGGATCGTTCCCGTAACGGAACAGTCTCCGCTGGTCATGATCGAATATTCTTCCCCCAATACCAACAAGCCGCTCCACCTCGGACACGTACGCAACAACCTGTTGGGTTACAGCCTGTCCGAGATCATGAAGGCAAACGGCAATAAAGTGGTAAAGACGAACATCGTAAACGACCGCGGTATCCATATCTGCAAGTCCATGCTCGCCTGGCAGAAATGGGGCAACGGCGTGACTCCCGAAACGGCCGGCAAGAAAGGCGACCACCTGATCGGTGATTTCTATGTCCTTTTCAGCAATAAACTGAAAGAAGAGACTGCCGCTCTCGAAGCAAAAGGCATGACAAAAGAAGAAGCCGAAGCCGCTTCTCCCCTGATGGCCGAAGCACGCGAAATGCTCCGCAAATGGGAAGCCGGCGACAAGGAGGTACGTGCTCTTTGGGAAATGATGAACAACTGGGTGTACGCCGGATTCGACGAGACATACAAAATGATGGGCGTAAACTTCGATAAGATCTATTACGAATCACAGACCTACCTGGAAGGTAAGGGCAAAGTGCTGGAAGGACTCGACAAGGGCATTTTCTACCGCCGTGAAGACGGTTCCGTATGGGCAGACCTGACAAAAGACGGCCTGGATGAAAAACTGCTGCTCCGTGCCGACGGCACTTCCGTCTACATGACACAGGATATCGGAACTGCCAAATTGCGTTTCGACGACTATCCTATCAACAAAATGATCTATGTGGTAGGAAACGAACAGAACTACCATTTTCAGGTATTGTCCATCCTGTTGGATAAATTAGGTTTCGAATTCGGCAAAGGCCTTGTACATTTCTCTTACGGCATGGTCGAACTGCCGGAAGGCAAGATGAAAAGCCGCGAAGGAACGGTTGTCGATGCCGACGACCTGATGGAAGAGATGGTGGGTACAGCCCGCGAAATCTCGCAGGAGTTGGGCAAAGTGGACGAGATGACACCGGAAGAAGCCGAAAACATTGCCCGCATGGTCGGCCTCGGTTCATTGAAATATTTCATTCTGAAAGTGGATCCGCGCAAGAACATGACCTTCAACCCGAAAGAATCGATCGACTTCAACGGTAATACCGGTCCGTTCATCCAATACACCTACGCCCGCATCCGTTCCGTTTTGCGTAAAGCAGCCGAGCAGGGCATCGTTTTACCGGAACAACTACCGACAACGACTACTATCTCCGAAAAGGAAGAAAACCTGATCCAGATGATAGCCGACTACGCTTCCGTCGTTCGCGAAGCAGGAAAGGAATACAGCCCCGCCCTCATCGCTAACTACACATACGACCTGGTAAAAGAATACAACCAGTTCTATCACGATTTCTCTATCCTCCGCGAAGAGAATGAAGAAGTGAAGGAGTTCCGCCTTGTCCTCTCCGCCAACGTAGCCAAGATTGTCAAATCGGCCATGTCGTTATTGGGGATCGAAGTTCCGGAAAGAATGTAATATATGCCGGCAAACAAACAATGCCGGCTACAATCAAAAAGAACCCGGTTCACAGATGACGCGAATCGGGTTCTTTATCTTTTATCAAGCTTTCTTTTTACGCGTTGCCTTCTTTGTCGCCGGCTTTTCACCCGCTTCCGCTATGATCTTCTTACAATCTTCCAGTGTCAGGGAAGCTGGGTCGGTTATCGTCTTCGGAATACGATAGTTCGCTTTCTGATAAGAGATATAAGGACCAAAACGACCTTTCAGGATTTCCATCTCCGGATCTTCCTCGAACTTCTTGATAAACCGTTGTTCGTCTTTTTCCCTTTTACCATCGATCAGGGCGATTGCTTCCTCAGCCGTGATCGTAAGCGGATTCAAATCTTTCGGAATAGAAACGAATTTACCGTCATGACGGATAAACGGCCCGAAACGACCGACGGCAGCCACCATCACCTTACCTTCATATTCACCGACCGTACGAGGAAGGTCGAAGAGTTTCAAAGCCTCTTCCAATGTAATCGTATCGATGGACTGGCCTTTCATCAGAGAGGCAAACTGAGGTTTCGGCGCCTCTTTGTCGTCAGCATGGGCCACTCCGATCTGAACGACAGGACCGTAACGTCCGATCTTCACAAACACCGGATTTCCGCTCTTCGGATCGATGCCTAGTTGACGTTCCCCTACTTTATGTTCGGTCTTAACGGCAGCCGTAGCCTCTACGATCGGATGGAAAATCTTATAGAATTTATCGATAGCTTTTGTCCAGACCAGTTCTCCTTCCGCAACCGAGTCGAATTCCTTTTCTACGCTGGCCGTAAAGTTGTAATCCAAGACATCCGGGAAATACTCCATAAGAAAGTCGTTTACTACCGTACCGATGTCGGTCGGCATCAGTTTATTGCGGTCGGCCCCGACCATCTCAGTCTTCTCCGTCTCCTTGATCTTTCCCTTGGACAGCGAAATAATCGTGTAAGTACGTTCCACGCCTTCCTTATCTCCTTTCACCACATATTCGCGGTTCTGGATCGTCTGGATAGTCGGTGCATAGGTGGACGGACGTCCGATACCCAGTTCCTCCAAACGGCGAACCAGGCTGGCTTCCGTATAGCGCGGAGGCCGTTGCGTGAAACGTTCTGTTGCCACGATATCTTTCAACGACAGGACTTCATGAAGTTTTACCGGAGGAAGCAAGCCGTTTTCCTGTTCTTTCTCCACTTCGTCGTCGTTACTTTCCATATAAGCCTGAAGGAAACCTTCGAAACTGATTACTTCGCCGACAGCGACAAAACGTTCCGTCTGCCCGCTAATACCGACCGAAATAGTCGTGCGCTCCAATTCGGCATCCGCCATCTGGCAAGCGATCGTACGTTTACGGATCAGTTCATACAACTTCTTTTCCTGCGAAGAGCTTCCTGCCTCCACATTACTGATATAGGTCGGACGAATCGCCTCATGCGCTTCCTGTGCTCCCTTGCTTTTGGTATGATATTGGCGGAACTTATAATATTTCTCACCGTATGTTTCAAAAATAGCCTCTTTCGCCGTACCCAATGCCAGATCACTCAAGTTCACGGAGTCGGTACGCATATAAGTGATCAATCCTGATTCATATAAACGTTGTGCGATCATCATCGTCTGCGACACGGAGTATCCTAACTTACGAGCCGCTTCCTGCTGCAAAGTGGAAGTCGTAAAAGGAGGAGCTGGAGATTTCTTTACCGGCTTCGTCGTGATATCGTCAATCGTAAACGAAGCATTCTTACAGGATTCCAAAAAGGCTTCCACCTCTTTCTTATCCTTTAAACGGCGATTCAACTCGGCTTTCAACACCGTCGTTCCATCAGGCAGGATGAAATTTGCAATCACCCGGAAAGCCGCCTCACTCACAAATTCATTGATCTCCCGCTCCCGCTCCACAATCAGACGAACAGCCACCGATTGTACGCGCCCAGCCGATAAAGCCGGCTTTACCTTACGCCATAAAATCGGCGAAAGTTCGAATCCCACGATACGGTCCAACACACGGCGTGCCTGTTGGGCGTTCACCAAATTAATATTGATATCGCGTGGGGTTTCAATAGCATGCAGAATGGCATTCTTAGTAATTTCATGAAAGACGATACGTTTGGTATTTTCGGGTTTCAGTCCCAACACTTCATACAGATGCCAGGATATTGCTTCTCCCTCGCGGTCCTCATCGGAAGCGAGCCATACCTGTTCGGCTGACTTGGCTTCGGATTTTAGTTCGCTGACCAGCTTCTTTTTGTCGGCCGGAATCACATACTGCGGAGTATAGTCATGTTCGATGTCAATACTAAACTCTTTCGTCTTCAGATCGCGGATATGACCATAGCTCGACATAACCTTATAATCTTTTCCGAGGAACTTTTCAATGGTTTTTGCCTTAGCGGGTGACTCCACTATTACCAGATTTTTTTGCATAATAACGTCTTATCTTTTTGAAATCGGATGCAAACTTACACAAAATCTATGATTTATGATTTATCATTTATGATTTATGATTTAAATTTGCACTTTATCTGCCCAAATCGGCATCTATAATTCATAAATTATAAATCATAAATCTCGAGATGGAAACTATTAAACAACTCATTACCGACGGTAAAACAGATGAAGCAATCCGTTTGTTGGACGAATACATAGAAAAAAACGCATCTTCCGATGAAGCGTATTATTTACGTGGCAATGCCTATCGCAAAAAAGGGGATATCCGGCAGGCCCTGAACAACTATCTTACAGCGATGGATCTGAACCCCGACAGCCCCGCACAAATCGCCCACGATCAACTGATTTCAATCATGAACTTCTACAACAAAGACATGTTCAACCAATAAGAAAGGCCGCATCTATCACAGACACAGCCTTTCGATGTTAAATCAAAACTATTATGAATAAAAAAAATTTACTTCAATAAAGAGCAGGGACAAAGATTATCTTTCTCAATATCTTTGAAATAGTTATATGTACCGACTTTAAGATCTGCGCAGGCAGCTTCATCGGCAACAATAATTCCCTTCGGATGCATCTGTAAAGCTGTGATAGTCCACATCTGGTTTACCGCACCTTCAACAGCCTGCTGCAAAGCACGAGCTTTGTTGTGACCGTTCACCATGATCAGCACCTCTTTTGCATCCAACACCGTAGCAACACCGACCGTAACGGAAGTCTTCGGAACTTTGTTGACATCGTTGTCGAAGAAACGGGAATTAGCGATGATCGTATCAGTTGTCAAAGACTTTACACGGGTACGGGAAGATAAAGAAGAACCTGGCTCGTTGAAAGCGATATGTCCGTCAGGACCGATACCGCCCAGGAACAGATCCACGCCACCGGCAGCTTTCATCTTTTCTTCGTAAGCAGCACATTCAGCTTCCAGATCTTCTGCGTTTCCATTCAGAATATTCACATTCTCCGGCTTGATGTCGATATGGCTGAAAAAGTTATTCCACATGAAAGAATGATAGCTTTCAGGATGATCTTCCGGCAAACCTACATATTCGTCCATGTTGAAAGTGATGATATTCTGGAAAGAGATCACACCCTGTTTGTTCAGTTCGATCAGATTTTTGTACATGCCCAAAGGAGATGAGCCGGTAGGCAAGCCCAATACAAATGGTTTCTCTGCCGTAGGATTCGCTTTCTTAATCTTAGCAGCGACATAATTAGCAGCCCACTTTGATAGTTGCTCGTAATTAGGTTCAATAATTAGTCTCATACGTTTACGTTTAATTTAATTCTTTCGTGCCTAAAGGTAACACCTTTATTCTATCTAACCAAGAATTTTCCATTTTCAATTCTCTATTTTCAATTTTCTGGCCATTTCTTCTCCCAAAGCCCAACATTCTTCATACTTATCTGCCTTCAGAGCTTGTTTCTGCTCAACCGGAGCCCCTACAACTTCCCATTTCATCTTCTCACCGAATGCCGCTAAGTTTTTCACCGCAGCTCCCGCCCAGGTGAAAGAGCCGAAATAACCGTAAAGACGATGTTTCACTTCACGTGTTTCGATCTTATCCAGAATTGATTCGATTTCCGGGAACAGGCGGTTACTGTAAGTCGGACTACCGATTATCAATCCCTTATATTTGAAAATATCTTTCAAGACATAAGATGCAGGGCTCTTGCTCACATTGTGCATGACGATATTCTTCACACCGTTCGCGGCCAAAGAAGCGGCAATCGCTTCTGCCATCTGTTCAGTATTGCCATACATGCTACCGTACACGATTGTCACACCTTCTTCACCTTCATAACGGCTCATACGGTCATAAATATCGATCGCCTTCGCTGCATATTCACGCCAAACCGGGCCGTGAGTCGAACAAATCGTCCGGATATCCAAAGCCGACAACTTCTGCAAAGCACGCTGTACCGGATTTCCATATTTACCGACGATATTGGAATAATAACGGAGCATTTCCTCCCAATAATGTTCCACATTCATTTCAGAGTCGATCACACCGCCATCCAACGTTCCGTAAGTACCGAAGGCATCGGCAGAGAACAGGATTTTATCAGTCGAATCGTAAGTGACCATTACTTCCGGCCAGTGTACCATCGGAGCCATATAGAAAGACAGTTGGTGACGTCCCACGCTCAGAGTGTCTCCTTCCTTCACTTCATACAATCCCGTCGAAATACCATGATACCCATTCAACATACCGAAAGTCTGCTTATTTCCGACGATCTGGACATCCGGATACTGCTGGCGCAACAAACGGATACTGCCCGCATGATCCGGTTCCATGTGGTTCACTATCAAAAAATCCAAAGGACGCCCGTCGAGAGCATCCGCTATTTTTTTCAGGAAAATATCGGAATAACACACATCCACCGTATCGACCAGAACCGTTTTTTCGTCCACGATCAGATAGGAATTATAAGATACACCGTAAGGCAAAGGCCACATATTCTCAAAGAGAGCTTTTTGCCGGTCATTTACCCCTACATAGTAAACTTTATCTGCTATTTCTTTTAACTTATACACGTTGACAATGAATAATTAAAAATTAATAATTAAAGAATCAATTCTTCTTCATTTCTTTTCCAAGCCGCATGGCACGCCATACGAAATAGATACCGACCAAGACGAACGGAATACTGAGCCATTGCCCCATATTCAGCATCATATCAGCCTCGAACTCTTCCTGGTTATTTTTCAAAAACTCAATGAAGAAGCGCGAACCGAATACGCAAATCATAAATACGCCGAAGATAAGTCCCTCCTTCTTCCAGGCATCTTTTTTGAAGTAGAGCCACATACAAATAGCGAAAGTCACCAAATAGCTGGCGGCTTCATAGAGCTGTGTTGGATGGCTGGGAACGGTAAAAACGGGAGCTGCCCCTCTTTTCCAAGCATGCAGGTTTTCAATAAAACGAAATCCCCAAGGCAGATCTGTCGGATGTCCATATATTTCATGATTCATCAAGTTTCCTAAACGAATCATGGCAGCCACAAGGCCGGTAGGAACCACCAGTTTGTCGAATGCCCAAAGCATGCTCCGATGGCTCACCCGTTTAGAGTAAAAATAGATGGCGATGATTATACCCAACGTTCCCCCATGACTGGCAAGTCCTCCCTCCCAAACTTTCAGAATTTCGAGCGGATTCGCCAGATAATAATCCGGAGCATAAAACAGACAATGCCCCAAACGGGCACCGATCACTGTCCCCAACATCGTATAAATCAGCAGGGAGTCTATCCATGCAGGATTGAGTTTCTCTCTTTTCCACATCTTTTCCACGATCTTGTAACCGATCAGGAAACCGATGGCAAACGCCAGTCCATACCAGCGTATCTCACGCGAACCAATGGAAAAGATGGCGGGATCAGCCGTCCAGGTAATAAAATCAAGCATAATCTTTATCAATTAACAATTGACAACAGACAATTGACAATTTGTACAACCGGATCCCCCTAATTGTCAATTGTCAATTATCCATTGTCAATTCATTTAAACCAGTTTCTTTATTAAGTCTTCTCTTTCGCCATAAAGCATATCGATCACCGGCAATTCGATCATCGTGTAGGCACCGGGCTGTTGTTTGAAACTTGCACGTGCAACACAAACCAGTATCTGGGCAGTAAGAGCCGGGTTGTTGATCTTCATGTCGAATTCGATCAACTGGTTCTGCGTTTTACCGGAAACACCTTTACGAACAAGGTTCACGCCATGTCCCATATCTTTCAGGTCATCCACACAGTCAACCTGGATCACATGCGTTTCGTCATGCACGAAATAGTCGTCCGCCTTGATGGCTGCAGCTACTTTATCGAAATCATATCCTTCTTCCACTTCGATATAAACCATACGCCGATGGACGCCTGTCCCCATCGGGATTGTCATAGACAAGGCAGCCTTAACACCTTCGATGGCTTTCACAGCAACAGTATGCCCCATACTCATACCCGGTCCGAAATTCGTATATGTAATTCCTTTCGGAACGATCGCCTGCAACAAAGCACGAACGATAGAGTCGCTTCCCGGGTCCCATCCGGCAGAGATGACAGCAACGGTATTATGAGCTTTCGCTACAGCATCAAGCGAACGGCGCAAATCAACAATACCTCCGTGGATATCGAAACTATCCACCGTATTGATGCCTAAAGAAAGTATTTCTTTGGCGTAAGTCTCTACGCTACGTGTCGGAGTTGCCAGAACAGCTACATCTACTTTATCCAACTTCGTGATAGTATCAGTGACTGTATATCCTTTCAATTCATCCGGAATATCATTCGGATTACGACGTACAACACCAGCTACTTCAAAATCGGGAGCAGCTTCCAGGGCTTCCAATACATACTTTCCAATATTGCCATATCCAACAATGGCAGCTCTAATCTTTTTCATACTTTAGTTTTTACTTTTTCTTCAGCCACAAAAGTAGTTATAATTAGGGGATTGACAAAAGAGGGGTATGTTGTTTTTGTTTAAAATAAAAAGAGGTACCCTTATCCTATGTCATATGTGATGTTTTTATTATCTTGCTTCCTAAAACAAAAAAAGGAAATGACAAACAACAAACTCATATACATCGAAGACGATCAAATCTTAGGGAATATGATCACACAAGCCTTGGCAGAAAACGGATTTGAAGTAGATTTCAGGACAACATTAAATGGGCTTCAAGACAGTTTGGCTTCCCTGCTGCCGGATTTGCTGATATTGGATATTAAAGTAAACAATCAAAACTGCCTCGACATCCTTCCAGCTATCCGCTCACAATACCCGCAACTCCCAGTTATCATAGCCTCTTCGCATACCGACGGGACAGAGATCATCCGGAGCTACGACACAGGAGCCAACCACTACATCAAAAAACCGTATGACATTACGGAATTGATATTCCAGATTCGAAAACTATTGCAACAGCCCGAAAAACAGACGGTAGCGATGTGGACGATCGATACTTATCAGGTAGACACGACCAAACATCTTTTGATTTGTCCGGATAAAAAGATTGAAAAACTATCTCCGAAAGAATTTCAGGTTCTACAAAAGCTATACTCCAATAAAAAACAGGTAGTCACACGCAAACAACTGCTCGAAGAAATATGGGGAAACGATTTGAGCGAAGAAAGCCTGAATAATATTATCTCACAACTCCGCAAAAAATTCACGCAAGATAAATGCATCAGCATCCAAACATATCCATGCATCGGATATCAACTGGATTTCTGACGGACAACCCAACCGGGAGAAACCGAACCTGATTCAGCCTCTCCCGGTTATCAAATCCGCCGATCAGAAATGAAACCGCACTCCGGCATCAATGTGCAAACGAAAGATTCCGGTATGCTCCTCATCTCCATACTCCGCAGAATCTTGCTTCGGTAAAGAGCCTCCGATATATCCAAGGTTCGCTCCGATCCCGACGTGGTCAGACAGATAATATTCCGCCCCGAACAAGAAATCATACCCCACACCCGAAAGAGAAGCGCTCGTGCCTTTCGCTGATTCCCGATACTTGAAATAACCAATACCGAATTTTTCTTCAATCCCCCAACGACCTACTTTTTGTTTCATCACAAACTGAGGCGCCACGTATGCAAGTCCCACTTTCACATCCACATTCGAATACGTAAAGGATGACTTATAGCCCGAATACATCAACCCGGCGCCAAAGCCACTCCTTGCCACCCAATCATAACCTAATTGCCAATCCATACCGTTTTTAGGATTACCCGACGTACCCGAGGGAAGATAAAATTTGCTGGTTATAAAAGCATAACCTACATTAACATAGAAAGTACTATGCTGAAAATCACTTTTAACCACACCGGTAGTATTTTTATCACCAACCGGAGCAGACAAATCAGAAGCTATCCCCGTTTCCCAATTTGCCGTATCTCCGATCCAAAGCATATCGCCTGCAATCTGATGACAGCTGCTACCCAGTAACGATGGCTTCCGATGATCCGTCAATGCCAAAGCATTCCCGCCATTCTTCGCCGTCTCCAATTTTGCCAATGCCACTACTTGTTCATAATTACATTTGGTGGATGCCCCACCGTCCACGACTTGTACACTCCCGATCCGCTCTGCCGTTTCCGGCACGGTTTGCCCAACTCCATACAAATGGACTTCATCCGCAGCAATACGGGAAGGATACTTCTTTTCTATGTGCGTCAACACTTTGGGCGCACAACTGCCTAAAAAGATAGGCAGGAGCAGAAAGAGCATAAATTTACCTACATTCATCTTCAGTCTTATATTTTAATTTAAAATCAACCGGTACTACATATTTTATTACTACAGGCTTGTCTTTCTGAAAAGCCGGAGTATCAAATTTTATCAGCCGAGTCACCCTTAAAGCCTCTTGATTCAAATCTTCCCGAATTCCACCTTTAAGGATTCTATGATTAAATGTATAACCAATGGTATCAATTATAAATTCAACATTAACCCTGCCTTGAACAGAATCCAAAACAGCCGATGAAGGATATCGAATGTTTGTTTGTATAAAATGAATCAAATCACCTTTAAAGATAGGAGGATTCGATATTCGAATTATTAATAAACTATCTACATTTTGGGCTACTCCCTCTATGACAAACAATAACATAATCAATAAGATTCTCATATTACCATCTCCTCGGAATTTTATAAAACCAATTTAATGAAGGGTATTGAGGCGTTAAAATCTCATAGGACTTCAACATTTCCTGATACAATTTCACTCCACCTAACAAATATTGTGATTTAGGATATAAACCTTGATTTTTAAAAGCATACATATAACCATCTATTTCTTCCAAAAAATAATCCATTCCCAAACCTTGAATATCCTTTGGGAGTTGTTTTATTGGTAGACCATTCATTATTTTATTTGAATGTAAAATTTCTTTGTAATATGTTGCTTTCAATACAGAATAATCCTCAAAAGCCAAATCTCCATATGAAATTTTTCCCGTTTTAGGATTTGTCGCTCCCCAATATTTGCCTTTTCCCGATTGATAATAATCTGATGCTATCAGAGAATTATACTCTCCTTCAAAACCAAAATAATCCAGTGCATCCTGTTGCCAAATACCTCCTTCTGCTGTATATTTCCCAGCTGCAAAATCTTTAAATACACTTTGATTCGATTTAAAACCTTTACCTTTCACCATATTTTTCATATTATCAGATGTTAATGCGGCAAAAGAGGCACCGGAAATACATCCCCACAACATACCTTTGCCCATATTGGTTCCCCACAAAGCAGCATCTAAAGCTCCAACTAATGTTCCCTGAGCCGCACCAAGTCCCACATTAGCAGCAAAACTCATACCAGCTCCACCAATTGGACCCATCAGCCCTCCAACTCCACCAGTTATAGCTCCTTTCCATGCTCCACCCCAGAAATTCTGTCCTTGTAACACACTTTTTACGCCACCACCAACAGCTCCGACAGCTGCTCCAACAAGCATAGCATCTAAAAAGACCCCGACTCCTGGAATTAAAGCCGTAAATAGAAACTCTCCATTCGGATCCGTATACGACAACGGATTATTCAACGCATACGAATATCCATTATAAGACTGCGTAAACTCCGGAACTTGGATTATCGGATCCGGGCTTAAAAAACGTCCTAACAACGGATCATATAACCGAGCATTCATGTTGATCAAGCCGAACATTTCCAAATGTTCATGCCCCGTAAAACCACGGTCGAACTTCATCTCCGGCAAATCGGAATAATTATCCCAATTCGTAGCATCGCGCCTAAGCCCCCAAGCATTAAAGTTCAGCCGCTGCGCTTCGTTTCCGGAAGCATTGGTTATCAACCAAGGAGATCCCAAATGGTCGTTATGGAAATAATACATTCCGGCATCGGACGCTCCTTCCGTATAAACAGCAACAATCTGTCCTCCGCCGTAAATATAGTAATTTTTACGAGTTGTCCCACCTTTTTGGATTTCTTCATACGGTCCACAATAATATTGGGTAAATACGGTCGAACCATTTTGTACAAACTGGCTTTTCACACGACTATTCTCGCCATTATAGGTCAACGTGTAAACCTTATTCCCTTCAGAAAGTTGCACCGGTAAACGGACACTATTATAAGTCACAGACAAATCCAATTTGGGCAACACGTCATTAGAAGTAGGGGAAAGACTGCTAATGGCATGCGGATGGGAAGCCTCATACTGATAAGTTCCGGCATCAGCTTTAAACAGAATATTTCCATTCTCACCATACTCTACCCCCGTTGTCAAACGGTTCATACTGTCGTAAGTGAAATTCTCGCTTTGAGAAGTGGTTTGCTCGTTGCGATTCTTTATATTGCCACGGGCATCTATATTTTGATAGCCGATATTCAATAAAGATGCAGTCCCTTTTGCCGCCTTTATTGATGTAGGAACCCCTATCGTATTATAGGCATAAGTTCCTTGCACGCCATTACCCAAAGTTGTAGTTAGAACCTGACCTTTGGCATTTTCATCATTTTTTTGCCAAACCGTTGTTTCATCCGGTTGCCAGATTATTTTATATAAATCACCATTGGCGTATTCATATTTTATAGACTTCGAATCCGGATAGGTTGTTGTTTCCAATTGCCCTTTACTATTATAAACGTATGAAAACTGAAAAGAGCGATTATCGACAGTTTCTGTTTTAGAAGCCAAGTCCGTAAGTACCATAGCGAAAATCTGTTTTGACACCACCGTAAGCGATCGAGCTAACCTGTCCCTTATAAGTAGGATCATACGCATAAGAAAAAGCTTCTGTCCCTCTTTTATACGATTGAAGCCGCCCATTGTCCTCATAAGCATACTCTTCAACCTCCCCACGGGCATCCGTTTGTTTCTTCAGATTTCCCCAACCGTCATATTCATACAAGATAGTCCCTGCATTAGGGTCGACCAACTTCATACGCCTACCCAACAAATCATATTCCATTGAATAAACAGCCGAACCGCAAACGACCTTGACAACATCCCCCGTAGGCCCATAGGTGTAGGTTATTTTGCCACCCGGATCGGTTACTGTCTTCAATTTACCACCGGCATCCGTTTCCCGAACCGTCGTATATCCTTTTGTCCCATCAACAATAGTCGTCTGGTTTCCTGAATAACTATAAGTAACCGTTCCCAATGGTGTTATCTGTTTACCGATCCGGCCATAATCGTCATATTGACTTGTATGGTATTGGATAGAAGACGATGCTCCACCTGAAAAATACGGTTCAGACACTTTGACAGCACGCCCTTGCGCATCATACGATGTTGTCGTGTACACCTCTTTACCGGAAAAGTTTTTATGGCTCGTTTGGATTTCCCGTCCCAAAGCGTCATACCAAGTCTTCACAACCTGACCGTCTCCTGTCGTTTCAGTACGCAAAACCATCGAGTAAGCAGGACTGCCATTGCTCCAAGTCCAACCGGTAGATATGGAATTATCGGAAGCCGAACTTTGAGACATCGTTTTTATTTTTCCAAATCCGTCATAGGTATAAGAGGTTACATCCCCGTTTATATCCGTCTTGGAAGACAGCAATCCTGAAACGGGATCATAAACCGAAGTCGTAATCAGCCCTAACACGTCCTTGTGTGTCTTTACGAATCGTCCGCTTTCATATGTATAAGATTCAGAACGAGATGTATTTCCCACTGCCACCGTTTTAGTTAATACATTTCCAAATGTATCGTATGTATAGGTAGTTACCGACTTATAAGCTGCCTGATCCGGTTCGACTGTTTGCGTCTGCAACAGCCCATTTGTATTATTATACGCATAATCGACCGTATTTGTCAACGAAATTCCTCCCACTGTACTGGTATTCACGCTTCTGGTCAACAGACCGATCATCCAGTCCGCCGTATTATGACTATAAGTATTCGTAACTTTCTGTACATCTCCATTCCCTGAAGTAGCCGCCTGAGTCAGTATATTGCCATATTTGTCATAGGTATAATCCGTTGTCACTGACTGAACCTGTTTATTGGCTGTCGATTCGTAGGTTTGCTCTTTGGACGATGTTGCCTGGTAAGCAAATGTTCCAGGTGCATCCTCAAGCTTCGCCAACGTATTCGTATAATCAGACTGCATCAATTTGCGGTTTGTCGGAGTATGAATCTTCTCCACATTTTTTATTGCAGCCTGATAATAAGTATCGGAAAACTCTTGTGTGATCGCCGTTTTTACCGAAGTGCTTTGATCATTCATGATCGTCTTTGTAAAACCTAAAAAACCACGCCCCCGTTTAAAGACTTTTGCATTTTCATAATTGTATGAAATAGTGTTCATTCCTCCAATACCGTTACTGACACTAACCGTGATAAAATATCTATAGGATTCTCTATCGGTTGAATATTATCCTTCATACGAGCATCCGACGTTATATTGACACCATTCACGCGAAGATTGGTATTAAAAACAAAATTACTATTCTTAGCCGGATCATAATAAGAAACAACAGAATTGGCTTGTTCGCCATAAGTTAAATAATAGCCTAATTTACCTTGAAACCATAATTGGTCTGAATCAGTATTTCCATATTCACCCCAAAATGTATTTTTGGACTTCGGTCCAAAATCACCTAATGCTATAATCGCACCAGTTCCTATTTTATCATTCGAGCCTAGAACTAATAAAGTTGCCACTTTCTCTGGATCTAAACTTGGTACATTCTGTCCCATCTGCACACGTCCGTCCGACAAAACCCGTAACTGAGCATTGACACTGGTAAATAAACTGGCTAAAACCAAACACGAAAATATTTTTACTGTTTTCATCACTTTTCATATTAATATTAACACTCTCTTTATCACTACATCATTTAGAGTCAGTAGAATCACAAACCTCGACCCAATACCATTTACCCGTATTCGAATCATACACCCATTTTCCACCGCTTTTACCGTGATTACTTTCGCCTCCAATTATGGCATTCATTTCTGATTCAGACAATTTTTCCAATTTATTCATCTCTTTTTGGTATTAAAATTTATGCAAATGACAATTTAAAGAGAGTATAGCGATATAATAAAAACATCATATTTTCCACAGTACACTTATTTTTTATAGTTTTGTCAGACTTAGAACGATAAACACTATGAACCGAACAATACTCATATCCGCAATAGGAATACTGGCACTCTTACTGTCCCAAGCATACTGGCTGACAAACATGTATCTGGATAAAATAGCTCAATATACCGATCTAATTGATAAATCTTTAAGCTATAGTATCGACAACGAACTGATTCTACAATCCGGGCTTTTCGGAGAATATAATAGAACCAACAAGCCCAAACTGATCATAAAAAGTGCAGATGAAATGACTCCCGAAGAAATCAAAAGCCATAAAGGAGATACGATCGTTCTGGAATCAGATTCTTCATCTCATACGAGAAAAGGCATTTCCACCCTTTTTGCCCAAAGTTCTATAGATTTCTTCCTCAAAGAACATTCATTTCCTATGACTGTATTAGATAGTATCTTCAAGAATGAAATACAAAAAAATATTCCACATGCCACATACCAACTAAAATTATGTAGCAGAAAAGAACAAACAATAGACTCCAACCATAGAATATACAAAGAAAACCAACAGATTATCACCATAACCCATCCGATCGGGACAAAAGAAGAGTTTTATATCCAAGCCATCGTTGCCATACCGCCTCAGCAAATATTTCTCCATCTCTTCTATGCCCTGATTGTCTCTTTTCTGATGACGATCATTATTCTCTATTGCCTGTATTACCAATTAATAGTCATCCGGAACACTCGTAAAAGACTACTACAGCAACAACAAGCCATACACACTGCCATCCATGACTTGAAAGCTCCTCTTAACGCGGCCTATAGCATACTGGACTTTATCGCCCTAAAGGAAACCGACAACAACCGGAAACCATTACTGCAAACAGGGAAAATGCAAATCCGCAAACTGACAGGCATTATCGAATCCATACTGAATGTACATAAGGAAAGACAAAACATCGAAATAAAAAAGACACAAGTTTTTCTTCCGGAACTGATCGAAGAAGCCAACCGGGAAATAGCCCTTTTGTTTCCCGGGAAAAAATACCGATTCGAACTGGACAACCCGACTTCTATACGTTATATACATACAGATCCGATCCGTCTGGAACGTTGCCTACGCAATTTGTTGGAAAATGCACTAAAATATTCGGACGACAATGTCAAAATCACGGTCAGTTTATCTAAATATGACAATCGCTTTTCTATCGCTATCCAAGACACTGGTTGGGGAATACCGATAAAAGCACAGAAAAAATTGGGCAAACAGTTCTATCGTGTTCAAGCTACGGGAAAAGAAGTGCAGCCCGGATATGGCCTGGGACTTTGCAGCGTAAAACAGTTGGTAAAAGAAATGGACGGATCGTTTACGTTCCGGAGTACGGAAGGAACCGGTTCTGTTTTTGTCATAACTCTACCATGAAAACTCCGGCACTGCTATTTGAGGAATAGATACAATAACCCCTACTCAAGTTTTTTTCTATTTCAAACAAAATTTTGGTTCGATTCGCTTTGACCTTTTATCTTGTTTAGATGGAATTGGTTGACAATCGGAAATATGAAGTAGGCAGGAGATGAAATTTCATTGTTTTTTTGCAACATCAAAGAGCAGAAAACAGACATTTTGGAAAACCTGAACTCCCGGAGAATCGTCTGTTGCTTTCAATCGTAAAAAGCGATCCGGATATCGGAAATAAAATCTATAGGATCAGCAGCATAAAGGTTGACTTCATCGCCATGACAACCGTCTTCGTGACAATGAAGACGGTCATCGTGCTCAACCAAGACGGTCATCATGGATAATGAAGTCCTCTTTCACGACAACGACGACCGTCTTCATCGCGAAAAAATCCTTTTTTATCAGAAAAATGCAGGATTTACAGCAGCCTATAAAGGATGTAAGGTACTGTTAAATAAACAATATTATACAATAAGTATATCCCGATTCAGAATTTTTGTCACGGAATGCCCAATTTACAAGTGTATCTTTTTGACTAACAAAGGCACTTTGCAATTGAGCATTCCTAACTTTTGTTCGGAATCAATCTATTCCATAAGCATCGATTTCTGATAATGACGAGTTACTTTCGCGATAACTCGATGTAATCTTTATTTTAAAATAGCGTCCCTTTGTCGGCGTGATGCTGAAGATTTGTTCTTCGAGCACCTTCTGTGCTTCAAATGTGCCGACAGCTGTCCAGTTGAGATTATCTGAGCTGACAAAAAATTCGCCGCCCTTCACATCCCGGTAACTATCATGCTGCCTTTCAGTCAAGCTGATATTGGTCAAAGTTGTCTCCTTTTTCATATCCACAACAATTTCATGCGGAAGCGGAAGCGATCCACCACTCCATTGTGAATGCCAGAATGTCGACAATTGTCCATCCAGCAAACATGTTGCCACACCGTTTCCTACACCCTCTCCGGTCCGCTCTTCCGTATTGGCTTGTATACTCCAACCCGCACGATCCAATTTGAGCCCAACGACCCGAACGACCAACGGATAGACTGCGTTCGCAGAGACATTAAACAGCGAAACATTGTCCAAACGGACAGGCAGCATATATTCTCCCGGAGCCAATCCGCTGCCACTTAGCGACACAGCCAAATCGGTTGTAGTTGTCCCCGCAGGCAAGAGGTTGATTTCTTCGAACGAATAATTCCCTTCGGGCAAAAGCCGGTAAGCGGTGCCATGCTTCCCGTTATAGCTTGAGAGATATTCAGGATCAACGGCAAACCGGCATTCGACCTCCCAGTTGTTGTCCGTATCCAAACCGAAACCGATCTCAACAGATTGTGTATCGAAACCATACGTATAAGATAACGGCTGAATATCGGTATTCGTGAATCCCACAGTCGGGGTCAACACGTCTGCTATCCGGATAAACAACTCACTTTTGTCAGCATTGACCGAATCCTTCTCGCTCGTCAAATAAAGCGGAAGTACATAAGTCGCTTCTGGATTTGCCTCCATTGCCGCACCGATCAAATCCGTCGACAACGAAAGCGTAACGACTTTACTACGTTCATCCGACGCAAAATCCAACCGCCTGGTGTCCATCGAATAAGAATCCGAAGGGATTACCCTATAGTTTACTCCATAAAGCGCATCGACTTCTTCTTGCGAATGGATGGCGATTTCCACACTTGCCGTCAATGACGGGTCGCTACCACCTTTATAAACGGAGAAGGCGTAAGTATTAAGCTCCCCCGTATTGTAGAGTGTGAGATCTTGCATACCGGAGTTATTGATATAAAGTACTTTGTGGTACTCGTCCGGCACTAAGTTTTCCAATTCATATTTCGACTCGTCGCAGGCTGTCAGCAAGAGAACAGCCATACATGCAATTCCTATATAATTCATTTTCATACAATTCGTTTTTTAGATTAATAACCAGGAGCTTGCACCAACTGAGGATCACTGTACAATTCACTATTTTTGATCGGAACCAGATACTGTCTGACGTTCCATTGGATCGGCTGGTCGATCGGCACGATCTGATTGAAATCCTCAAATGAAGGATTGACAGTCATTCCATTCAGCCCTTTAAATTCGGAGGGCTGCATTACTTGGTCGGCAATACGCCAGCGACGGACGTCATAGTATCGATGCCCCTCGGCATGCAGTTCGATTGCCCGTTCGTTGCGAACCCATTCCATCAATGGCATGATCGAGAGATCGGCGGCAGTCAATTTGCGTACACCAGCCCGTTCGCGGATAACATTCAGGTTCTCTAACGCTTCGTCCGTACGATCCAATGCGGCATAACATTCAGCTAAATTCAAATACAATTCCGCCATACGGATCAGAATAATTCGGAACTGATCACCAGAAGTGGATCCGGAAGACAGATATACCCCGTTCGGCACGATGAATTTCTTATTCAAAAAACCGGTACCAGTTGCATTGCGTGTATTAGAAAGTGAATAACCGTTCGTATTGGAATTCTTCAAGTTCAGCCATAACGGATTGTTGTTGTTGATCAACGGCATATACTCGCAACCATCATAAGCGATCCACGCGTAATAACGTGGTTCGCGACCAACGTTGAACTTGACAATATCATTCTTAATCTCTTCGCTATCCAATTGATCCTTCGACAACGCCGGGCTGGAAGTTCCCTCATAATAACGTGTCAACCACTCGTTTTGCTGATAGAAATCCGGATCTTTAGCAGGAGGAAGACCATTTTCTGTGTAAAAACGATTTACTGCAGCCCAAGTCGGTGCAGTCCCATGATAACCTCCGGCCCACGAACCGTCACTCTTTTTGACAAGCCGATTCGGAAGTCGTGATTTCGTAAAACCAACGCCAATGTTATTCGCGTCACTACCATCAGAATACTGAGGATTGATAGCCCAAATAATCTCCTTATTATTGAACCCTTCATGCGCCGTGATCATATATTGGAACATCCGGACTTGCTTTTTAAACAATTGGTTTACCTCCGTATCTTCTTCTTTACCCGGAATGAATGGAAGCGGTACTTTATCGATAGCCGCTTTTGCTTCAGATGCTTCAAGATCGAACAATTTATATCCGGCAGCTTCGGCAGCAGCTAACGCCTCCTGGCAAGCCGTCAGAGCACGCTCCCACTTGGCTGGATCATATTCATTGCTGACCAACTCCATCCCGTACCCCGGCGTCTCATAATTGGTATTCTGCCAGTTCGGATAAACAAATGAGCCATTCCAAAGAGGGGAAGCAGCATAGAGTAACACACGAGCTTTCAGGCTTTTGCAAATAGTGGCATCTGCACGGCTTAAATTTTCAGTGGTCTGCGTTGCCGGTAAAACTTCGGCTGCCGCATCCAATTTTCCGACGATCCAATCTACACAATAATCGAAATGCGAACGGCCCGGTATTTCGGATGGGAGGATGTTTTGATCTACTTTTGTTTCGATGATAGGACAAGGCCCATAGTTTTGCAATACTTTGAAATGATAATATGCTTCGAGAAACCAGCATTCGGCACGATATTGTGCTTTCTCCTCCTCTGTAACACCTGCCGGATTCAAACGGTCCAATTGCTCTAAGAAGTAGTGGACATATCCGATATAGTTGTATAAATTTTCCCAGTCTCCGATATCATCGGCTGCCGAAACAGTCCCGTACAGCATTTTCTGCATATTCCAGCCCCAGTCTTTCGGCTCGACATATTCGTCGGTTGCCAACGAAGCATCTCCTTCACCTTCCCGCCAGAAAGTATATCGGGAGGTTCCTGAATAGGCAGTAAAAAGGAAACCTAAAGTTGCTGACTCGTCCTTCATTGTATCATCGAAATCCGGCTGTGCCGGTGGTATGACATCCAGATAACTACAAGAAGGGAATGCCAATAAGCAGGACGACAGGGCTATTTTGATACATCGTTTAATATTTTTTTTCAGTTTCATCTTGTTATTCTATTAATGAATTAAACATTAGAAAGTAAATTGTACACCCAAATTAAAGGTTCGCTGCAACGGATAAGCGTTCCAAGCCAATTCTGGATCCCACAACTTGAAGGGACTGAATACGGCCAAGTTATCGCCGCTGAAGTAAACACGGCACATCGGGAAGGTATACCCCAATTCCAATGTTTTGAAACGGAGAAAGTTTCCGTTACGCATCCAATAAGAACTCGGCTGAATATTGCCCGCGATGTCAGCATTCGAGGTTCCTAAACGCGGATAGAGTGCATCCGGGTTCGGATTATCGACCGACCAGTGGCTCTCTGCAATCCACGACATCAAATTACGGGGTAAAGATTCCGACGGACCACCATCGCCGCCGGAAGCCAAGAATGGTGCGAAGCCGGAGTTGATCATGATTTTGCGTTTGGCCGAACCGTTGAAGAAGACTCCTAAATCGAATTTCTTCCAACGAACGTTCAACCCCAAACCATACTGGACACGCGGCATATCACCGTAAGGCGAAAGCATGACCTGATCTTCGGATGTGATCACTCCGTCACCGTCGATGTCCCGATATTTAATATCGCCAGGCATCGGTTTCGACCCTAATTGTGTTTGATCAGGCCAATTATTTATCTCTTCTTGGCTACTAAAAAGCCCCTCTGCCACATAACCGGTCAGTCGGTTCAACGGTTTGTGGGTTTCCGTTTGCCATACATAGGGATAATTCGGCTCGTCGGAGAATTTGTATTCGTTTCGATTATAGGTAAAGTTACCACGAAAGTCTACTTGCCAGTCTTTTCCAAATTGTTTTTTCCAATTGACACTGACTTCGAAACCTGTATTCAGCACTTCTCCGATATTGCTCCAAGGCGTACTGCCCCAATAACCGAGCAGCTTTCCGAAGCTGGCACGTCTCATCAAGATACGGTCTCGATAGTCGCGGAAGTAATCGAATGTGACGTTCACTTGATTGAAGAATGAAGCGTCAAGTCCGATATCCAACTTTTTCACATGCTCCCATCCGGCATTTTGTACGGCAAGGATATTAAAACCATGCCCCTGGCGATTTAACCATTGTCCGGGAAGTCCCGAATGCCAGGAAGCTCCGCTACCGATAGACACTTGGTTCTGGTAAAGAAAATGTTGCGCACCACTGTTGAACTGATCGCTACCGACCAAACCGTATGATCCTCTGATCTTGAAATAATCCACATAATCAGCGATCGGCTCCCAAAACTTTTCTCCGCTTAATACCCAACCGAGAGAAGCAGCCGGGAAAAACTCAAAACGATCCTCCTTTGCCAATCGTTCGGAACCGTTGTAACCGAAATTGAACTCCACCAAGTAGCGGTTGTCATAATCATAAGTGGCCCGTCCAGAATAGCCCTGGTTGCGATTGGGCAAGACCCCGTTACGATATTCCCTCATCATATACATGAACATTGCCGTCATATTGTGTTTGCCAAACGAACGCTTCCAGTCCAAACGGGCATCCAAATAGAATGTTTGATCGGCCTCTTTGGTGATATCGGACTGGCTGATATAATCCGTACCTGTTTGCAAAAGCTGCAAAACATAGGTATCGTTTTCCGGGTCGTAACTATCGGGCTGTACCTGATAATAATAAGGAGATAATGAACGAGTGTAATAAGAGTTCGACCAGTTTTTAAAGTTTACCAAAACTTTTGCACTTAATCCTTTTGTGACAAATCCCAAATCTTGCGAGATATCCAAAGAGGTATTCAGCGTATTGAAGTTGTCTTCTCTAAACGATCCCATCATGTATTGGTAGGGATTTTCTCCGTAAGCCCCGGCTTTGATTTCAGCATTGCCGTAATAGATATGGTCTTCTTCGCCCCGGAAGAAAGCAGGGAAGGAGACCGGATTGGCATACATCACCTTTTTATAAATATCGGTAGTCGAATGATCCGGACCTTTTTGACTACCGATTTGCGCCATCATGCGAAGATTGACAGTCGTCGTATTCGTCAGTTTATAGCTGATGTTGTTCTGGAAATTATATTCCCAATGGTTAATGTTCGGATCGAAAGCCGAGTTTTCCGCAGCATTGAGCAAACCGGTATCATGGTTTGCCTGCAAACTCATATAATAAGTGACACGAGAAGCCCCTCCCGAAACGTTCACATTGGCACGTTGATTATAGTTCCCACTACGGAAAATCAAGTCATACCAATCCACGTTCGGGTAAACATACGGGTTTATGCCGTTTGTAGTTGCCAAAATGGTCTCTTCCGAATAACGCGGTGTGATCGCTGTCGCGCTGCGGGCCTGCTGCGCCTCGTTATAGGTGCGCATGAATGTCGGTCCATCAGCAAACTCCGGCGTGTTCATCGGCTGAAAATAAGAAGCCTCGACCGATACATTGACCGTTGCTTTTGTATTTTCCTTTCCATGTTTGGTTGTGACAAGCATGACACCATTCGCACCACGGTTACCATAGATTGCCGTCGCCGAAGCATCCTTCAAAACCGAAAAACTCTCGATACTTTCCGCCGGAATGCGGTTCAAGTCTCCAGACGAGATTTCTACTCCGTCCAATAGGATCAACGGAGTTGCCACACCGCCGAACGTATTGATACCACGGATATAAAACGAAGAGGTAGAACCTGGCTCACCACTGCTGTTCGTAGAAATGACACCAGCCAGTTTACCGGCCAAGGAACTGGTCAACGAAGAGGTCGGTGCCTTTAGCTGTAAACCCTCCGTTGCCGTAATCGCACCGGTAATAGACACTTTTTTCTGTGTACCGGCCCCAACGACAACGACTTCGTCCAAAACTTCATTATCTCCCTCCATCTTAACGTTCAAGATACCTAAGTCACCCACTTCGATCGTTTGTGTCTTATAACCGATATAAGAAACCTCGATTTCATCTTTACCCGTTACCTCAATGGAAAACTTTCCGTCCAGATCAGTTACCGTACCTTGCGTAGTACCTTTAATAACGACATTTACACCGATCAGCGTTTCACCGGTAGAAGCATCCGTAACTGTACCAATCAATGTACGCTTAACAGGTGACTTACTCTGTTGAATTTCAGGAATGGGTAACCCATCGGCTGCAACATCCGGTGGACAAGCCCCCAACAAACCAGCACAAAGCAGTAAAGCTATCACTGGTTTCCGCTTTTCTCTAATTGAGATTAAATTCATAAGTTAACATTTTTAATTTATAATAAACAAATAGACTAAAGATTTTTATTACAGATACTTATCTAACCAATATTAATCATGCATTCTTTATATATTTTCCACAGTCCTGCAAGAACTCCTGTTCAAAACGGAACAAATTTAAAAATAATCCGTAATATTTCAAAAAAACAAATATAATAAATTTCATTATTTGAAAAAAGTAAATCATACTCTTCGTGATTTCAAATAGCATAACCTGGATTCAACAACTTATATGCTCTAAATCGTTCCGAATGATCATAGTTCTTGCAGAACTATGATAGCATCAACACATACAAATTCCATTCTTCTTTACACCTACAATTTTAAAATCAGCAACAATATCCCAAACCAAATACACTAAAAAAACAACAATATCCCCCCCTAAAACGACAATGCCGCATAAACACCTCATTATCATCAATATGCAAAAACACCAGTTTGTTAAAAAATATTACCTCTGCGGGTAATTTGAATCAGATGGGGTAGAAAATCGAATTAAATGCAGTAGTAGTTTCGATTTGAACCAATAGCTTTTTAAGAAAGATGACAATAAGGGAAGAGGGAAAGAAATAGCATACCAGATCTATCATCATACCACACAAAAGGATTTTGCTTAATTTTTGATTTTTTCAAATAAACCTTTTTGTTTGATAGCAGTCAAATAAATCGTTTTGTAAAATGTAAAAGACAGATTTGGAAGATGATGACAAAAAAGATGAGCTTACTTTTAACCGGTATGCTTTTGTGTTTGGCTCCGGATATGAAAGGGAATGAAACGGACGGAAGGATTAAAGGTATTGTAATGGACGGTGAATTAGGGGGACCACTCGAATTTGTAACCGTCCAGGTTAAGGCAAAAGGTTCGGACAAAATATTGCAGGGAGCCGTTACCGGAAGCGACGGAAACTACAGTATCGGAGGATTGAAAAAAGGGGAATATGTAGTTACTTTTTCCTATATAGGCTACGCGGATATTTCTAAAAATATCACAATCAGCAACAATTCTCAAACTCTTAATCTCGGAGAACTCACCCTGGAAGAAGATGCCAATCAATTGGGAGAAGTGGAGATCGTAGCCAAAAAGCCCCAAATGAGATTCGAGCTCGATAGAAAAGTTTTCGACGCAACACAAGATATCGCATCCGAAGGGGGATCGGCCAGTGATTTGCTTGCCAATATCCCATCCGTGGAAGTCGATAACGAAGGATCTGTTTCATTGCGTGGAAATTCCAGCGTAACAGTCTGGATCAACGGAAAAGCATCGGGACTGACAGCAGACAACCAGGCCGACATTCTGGAAATGATGCCGGCAGAAGATATCAAACAAGTGGAAGTCATTACCAATCCCTCTGCTAAATATAGCCCGGAGGGAACAGCCGGGATTATCAACATTATTTTAAAGGATGACCGGAAACCCGGTTACTACGGCAGCGTAAAAGCCGGAGCCGATACGGACGGAGGTTATCAGGCAAGTGGAAACATTAACTACAGCAGTAGCAAAGTGGATGCGTATGCCAATCTGAGCTATCGGAACCGGGAAATGAAAGGCGGTGGAATCACTAGTCGTGAAAATACCACCGACAACAGTTTTCTCGACCAGACCAACAGATCCAAACGACAACACAACAACTGGTTCGGACGTATCGGGGCAACCTGGCACATCACCAAAAGCGACGACCTGGCATTCAACATGACCGGCATGACCGGAGGGGGTGACAACAACGAATCGATCCATTATATTTCGACAGACAAGCAAAAGAATACGGTCTACACCAGCGACCGTACGACAGACGGAAACTCGGATATGAAAATGTATAACCTGGAATTGAATTATTTGCATAAGTTCTCGGAAAACAGCAACATAGACTTGACCGTCAGCAATAATCAGTGGAGGAACGACGGACTGAGCATTTACGAACAATCAACCCGGTATACGGACACCGGCTTAACCGACAAACAGGAATATCAGACTCAGGAAAACAACATCAGAAACAAAAACTGGGAAGTTCAAGCCGACTACACAAACAAAATATCCGATGCAAGCCGGATCGAGGCGGGTTATAAAGGGACATTCCAAAGAGAATCCAGCCCTGTGGATACCTATTCCGGAACAACTGCTACCGACATCGAACAGGATCAGGCACTTTACAACCGTTTTCTATATAACCAGGATGTGCACGCCCTATACATGACTTACGGGGGCAAGTGGAACAATCTGAGCTACCAAGCCGGCCTGCGTGGGGAATATTGGCGTGTGGATACCCGCTCGCTGGACTTCGACCAGGAATTTAACGGAAAGCCGTCGGAAACTTTCGAAAAAGACTATTTCAAGTTGTTCCCAAGTGCCTTTATCTCCTATGCCCTCCCTAAAAACAATGAAATACAAGTGAACTATACCCGTCGCCTGCGTCGTCCTTGGGGTGGACAGTTAAATTCATTCCGCAATATTTCCGATGCTTCCAACATTTCTTTCGGTAACCCGGAACTGACACCTGAATATTCCCATTCTTTCGAATTGAATTATATCAAGACCTGGGAATCCGGCCATACCTTATCATTGTCCGGCTACTATCGCTCGACAGATGACGTGATCCAGCGCATTCGTTTCTTGAACACGGCAGACAATGTAATGTACACGACCAGCGAAAACGTAGCCCGCCAGCAAAATAGCGGTCTGGAAATCGTTGGAAAAAACAATCTATTCAGTATCCTTAGCCTGACAACGACTGTAAACCTCTACTACTCCAAATTGGACGGTTTCAGTTACCTGCCCGAAGGAGCGGAAGCGCCTGTCACCGGCGAGGAGGACGAAAGTTTCAACTGGAACGTACGCATGATTGCCAACGTCAGTCTTCCTTGGGGCATTTCCCTACAGGGTACAGGCAATTACAACTCCAAACGCTTGATGGCACAAGGATACCGCGAACCGAATTACTCCGTCGACCTTGGGTTGCGCAAGTCTTTCTTAAAAGACAAATTGACGTTAAGTATTAATGCACGTGATTTGCTGGATTCCCGCAGATTCCGCACTGTTACATCCGGAGACGGTTTCTGGCAGGATTCCGAGAACTGGCGCGGTGGCAGAAGAGTTGGTTTTACCCTGACTTATAACTTTGGGAATATGAACAAGAAGAAAGACAAAAGTAAAAGTCGAAATGAGGAACCGGACATGTACGAAATGGACTAAATAAAAAAGAAGGGATAAGTCCTCGCCGCACTTACCCCTTCTTCCACATTTCCTCTTATCTTTCAAAACAAGCGTCGAAGGCATGTGCCGACGGTTGGAAATCCACCTGTTTGACAAAAGCGCAAGACTCGCATGCTCCATGTTCGCGATCCATACCGCTATCTTCCCACTCAACCGAGAGAGGGCCTTGGTAACCGGCATCGTTCAAAGCACGGATAATTTCTTCAAACCTGATTTTTCCGCGCCCTAAACTACGGAAATTCCAGAAACGACGGGCATCGCCAAAAGTAGAATGGCCACCGAACACGCCGATCTGTTTCGGGGTATCACTCCAATACACATCTTTCATGTGAACATGGAAAATGCGGTCCGCAAATTGGTTGATGAAATCTACATAATCCACTCCCTGGTATCCCAAATGGCTCGGATCGTAGTTAAAGCCGAAAGCCGGATGATAATCGATCGCTTCAAGGGCTTTACGGGTGGAATAAGTATCGAATGCGATCTCTGTCGGATGCACTTCAAGAGCAAAGCGGATGCCTAATTTTTGATATTCGTCTAAAATCGGGATAAAACGTCGGGCAAAATCAGCATACCCTTCATTCACCATCTCATCGGTAACGGGAGGAAAGGAATAGAGCCATTGCCAGATCGAACTTCCCGTAAAACCGGCTACAGTATCGATTCCCAGCATTTTGGCAGCATGAGCTGCCTGGATCATATTTTCGGCTGCCCGCCTATGGACTCCTTCCGGATCGCCATCCCCCCAGATATAATCAGGCAATACAGATTTATGCCGCTGATCAATATTATCGCATATCGCCTGACCGATCAGATGATTCGAAATACAAAACAACTTCAAATCGTATTTATCGAGTGTCGCTTTGATATTCCGATAATATTCCGGATCTGTCCGCCGAACATCCAAATGAGAAGGTAAACCTAATTCAACACCGTCAAAACCAAATGATTTTGCTTTTTCACAAACTACTTCCAGCGGTAAGTCTCCCCACTGCATCGTACATAATGTTACAGGACGTGCCATGTTTTTCGTTCTTTTTTAAGGTTAATACATTGTGTCTGTTCGACAAATATAAAATATCTTTTTAAATTCGTCTACAAATATTTTTTATTTCTGAATATTTATCTTTCCTTTGCGACATCATAAACGACTAAAAAACTTAGCTATGAGAAAGAATGTTTTTTATATACTTGCTTATGTATTTTGTTTGGCAGGCTGCAACGATGCTCCTTCTTTTGAAGAAGAAGTTCCCCAGACAAAAGTTTCTCCGATCATGTTCAACATCCAGATGGAAAAAGAGGTTATTTCTTTTCCCTCAACCAAGAGTATGCCGGAAAATACAATTCCGGAACCTTCCGCCCCCTCAAAAGCTGAAGGCGATCCGGAATTAAACGAGTTATGTTCAACGATCGAGTATGTCGTATTTAAAGAGGAAAACGGGGTACCGGTTTTCTCCAAACATAAACAATTCGTATATGACCCTTCCGATTTGGATGCCGATTTCGGTTGCATTTACGACAGCTTGCCACAAGGTAACTATACATTCTATTTCATCGCTCACAATTCACCTATGGCAACTCTATCAGAATCCATTTTCTCTTTCGATGAAATATCCGATACGTTCTACAAAGGACTGCCTTTAGAAATCGGCGTTGCAGAAGAAATCAACGAAAGTATTGTTTTGGATCGCATCGTCAGCCGTATCGAATTTATGGCTACAGATCCCATAACAGAAGCAATCAAGCAATTCGATATGGAGATAGAGGGTAGAGCCATACAATTCGATATCACAGACGGGGGCGGGATTAAAGCGACAGAAAAAGAAACTGTCACTCATATATTTACAAGCGAAGAGGTTGGGATTTCCAATAAGATACATTCTTTTTACACTTTTGTCCCATCCCTTGAAAAACCGATCACGGCTCACCTTTCGGCCATCTCCCTAAACGACGAAGCCATCCGGGAGCGACAAGTCAAAAACATCATCCCCGAAAAGAATAAAATCATCCGTTACAAAGGCCGCCTATACAGTCGTTCCGAATCCGACGATACATTTCAGATCAGCATCTACAATAACGGGAAATGGGAAGAAACAACCGATGTAGAATTACCTGATTACGAGTAGAATATTTGTTTCGTCATAGTTCATAGCATAACAGTTTTAGTTTAATGGTTAATTTTTTCGGAAAGCCCGTACTTGGGAAAGCACGGGCTTTCCATATCATCTTCGATAATACGGTTACATAAACATTCTTCTATATCGTTTTAATCTCTATATTTGTCATTGAATAGTTAATATTAGGATTATGATTAAGAAGAATATACTCGGTTTATTGTTTTTACTGTCCACACTCTGCTTATTCAACAGCTGCGAGGATGATCCGTATTATGATGACAGATATGATCTGACATCTGCACTATGTTCCGGGACCTGGTCAGAAACATATACAACCAACAATGGAGAAGACTGTTATCATGTATTGAGTTTTTATTCTGACTGGACGGGATCTGACTATTACGAGTTTTACAGAGGGAACATCCTTGTTCGAAGGACAAAGGAAGCATTTCGATGGCATTGGGATGACGACAATTATTATTACCCCAACTCCATCTATATGGATTTTCCAGATGGAACCTACTCGTATTTTGAAGATATACAGATCAGAGGCTTCCAGCTCCGAGGCATATTGGACGAAATTGATGTCATACTCACAATGGAATAACAAAAAAAGGCAATCGTAGCGATTGCCTTTTTTGTTGTAGCTCCGCCGAGAATCGAACTCGGATCTAAAGTTTAGGAAACTTCTATTCTATCCGTTGAACTACAGAGCCATTTTGTAATAAGTGCGGCAAAAGTATAACCTTTTCCGCAAACTGGCAAGTATTTAATGAGGCAATTGCTAATCGAACAGACTTTGCATGACGGACAAGGACTTTATTTCGGGAAAATCCGGCAAATGCAGACGATAATATTCAAGAATACGGTTTATTACGCTCACACGATCCTGCCGGGAAAAAGAATACAACGACATATTCTCGAAACTGATCTTCAGTAACCGGACAAAAACCACACTCTCCTGCGGGTTCAGATAATGGCGGTGCATCGGTATACGATCGACAAACACACCATTCAACATATCGAAGCAGGAACCTGTCACATAAGATTCGACATTCGGGTATATCCCCAGATAATGCAAGAGCCGCAGCAGAAAGACCAAATGAAAGTTCGCGACTCCCTTATCCGAAAGCTCCAACAATTGTATCGACTCGGATAAATACTCGAAAAGGTGCGGGTCCGGCTCCGTCTCCTTCACCACACGGAAAAGGACCTCGGAAAGGAAAAGCGCAAGTACATTTTTCACCGGATTACAGAACACTTCCGTTAATGGATAGCAAAGTTTCGTTTCACGGATACGATGCAAATCACGCTTATTCAGATGCTCCACCTCCATCTCCACTACCGAAAGAGGCATAAACAACGCTTTCGAGACAGAAGATTTCTTTCCACGAGAACGGGCAACCAAATAAGAAGCACGCCCGAAAGCCTCCGTGTACATATATATAATGGAGTACTTATCATTATATGGAATGGAATGCAGGACAATCCCGCGCGTTTTACACAACATATCACTGAAATTTGGAAAACAAAGTTACAACATTTTCCTTCTCGATCTTGTTTTATTATATAACAAACTACTAAATTATAAAGAACATATAAACATGCAAGAACTCACGCTCACAACCCCATCATTGCTGTTTTCGGCAGTATCACTTATCCTATTGGCCTATACAAACCGGTTCATTTCGTATGCAAGCCTCGTACGCACATTGAAAGAAAAGCATCAACAGACACACGACCCGAAAAACGTCGCCCAGATAGCCAACCTCAGGAAACGGTTATACCTGACACGCTCCATGCAAATATTAGGGCTACTCAGCCTACTCTTTTGTGTAGTTTCGATGTTCTTCATCTATATCTCATGGCAAATCATAGCCGCCTGGATATTCGGGATAGGATTACTCCTGTTGGCAGCTTCGCTATGCGTATGTATTTGGGAAATAAACATTTCCGTTAATGCATTAGAGATACACTTACAGGATATGAGTTCCAAATAGATGTTAAATGCGACAGATTCCGAACATTTTTCTTTCAAATATTTTGTCAGTTTAAAGAGAACCTCTATCTTTGCACTCGCAATCGGGAAATCAACAATCCCAGAGAGCTAAAAGCAAGAGCTTTGACATGATGGCCCGTTCGTCTATCGGTTAGGACGCAAGATTTTCATTCTTGAAAGGGGGGTTCGATTCCCCCACGGGCTACAATAAACAGGATTAAAGAATAAATAAAGAGAATAGCTAAGAAATGGCAAATCACAAGTCATCAATTAAGAGAATCAGACAGACCAACGCAAAACGTCTGCATAACAGATATTATGCTAAGACTGCAAGAAATGCAATGAGAGTTTTGCGTGCTACTGAAGACAAGAACGAAGCTCAGGTTCTGTTCCCGAAGGTGTGCTCTATGTTGGACAAGCTTGCTAAAAAACACATTATTCACAAGAATAAAGCTGGCAACTTGAAATCCAAATTAGCAAAGCACGTTAACACACTTGCAAAATAAGGTATTATACTTTATATAGTATAAAGCCGGACTGGTTAGCCCGGCTTTTTTAAACCTGATGGCCCGTTCGTCTATCGGTTAGGACGCAAGATTTTCATTCTTGAAAGGGGGGTTCGATTCCCCCACGGGCTACCTTATTAAAAGAGACAAAGTCTGACTTTGTCTCTTTTTTTGTTATACACCCCCGTTTGACTATTTTCACACTCCCTATACCATCTAAGTTAATTATTTTCACTATATTTGTTAGCTTTTTTAGACAGACAGATAATTACAGATTTTAAACGATAAAGACTCATGAGTGAAGAAATTAAGAATACTTCCACAGAGTACTCTGCGGATAGTATTCAGGTACTTGAAGGGTTAGAGGCAGTGCGTAAACGACCGTCCATGTATATTGGCGATACCAGCGAGAAAGGTCTCCACCATTTAGTATACGAAGTTGTTGACAACTCTATTGACGAAGCACTGGCCGGATTTTGTACCCAAGTTGACGTAGTGATAAACGAAGATAACTCCATCTCTGTAACAGACGATGGTCGTGGTATTCCGGTAGATATTCATGAGAAAGAAGGCGTGTCAGCGCTTGAAGTCGTATTGACCGTGCTCCACGCGGGAGGTAAATTCGACAAAGGCTCTTACAAGGTTTCAGGGGGATTGCACGGTGTAGGCGTATCCTGCGTAAACGCACTTTCCACTTACCTAAAAGCAGAAGTCCGCCGCGACGGAAAGATCCACATGCAGGAATTCTCCTGCGGTAAGCCGCTTCATTCCATTGAGGTGATCGGCGAGACAGATGTGACCGGTACAACCATCATGTTTAAACCAGACGGAAGCATCTTCTCCGTAACCGAATATAAGTACGAAATCTTAGCTACACGTTTGCGCGAGTTGGCATTCCTGAATGCAGGTATCACACTTAGCCTGACAGACAAACGCGTTGTGAAGGAAGACGGCAACTACAAATCTGAAATATTCCATTCGGACGAAGGCTTGAAAGAATTTGTTCGCTATATCGACCGTTCCAAAGAGCAGCTGATCCCGGACGTGATCCATATTGTTACGGAAAAACAGGGCATTCCTGTTGAAGTCGCCATGACTTACAATACTTCATTCAACGAAAGCGTATTTTCGTATGTAAACGATATCAATACCATAGAAGGAGGTACTCACCTGGCCGGTTTCCGCCGCGGTTTGACACGTACGCTGAAAAAATATGCTGACGACTCCAAGCTGCTTGAAAAAGCAAAGGTTGAAATCTCCGGCGATGACTTCCGTGAAGGTCTGACAGCAGTCATTTCCATCAAGGTGGCAGAACCACAGTTCGAAGGACAGACCAAGACGAAGTTGGGAAACAACGAAGTAACCGGTGCCGTAGACCAGGCCATCGGCGAAGCATTAGGCTACTACCTGGAAGAACATCCTAAGGAAGCCAAAATAATTGTCGACAAAGTGATCTTGGCAGCCCAGGCACGCCAGGCAGCCCGTAAAGCCCGCGAACTGGTACAACGCAAATCACCGATGACAGGCGGCGGACTCCCCGGCAAATTGGCCGACTGTTCTTCAAAAGACGCTGCACTCTGCGAGTTGTTCCTCGTCGAAGGGGACTCTGCAGGTGGTACAGCCAAGCAGGGACGCGACCGTAACTTCCAGGCCATCCTGCCGCTTCGCGGTAAGATCCTGAACGTCGAAAAGGCGATGGACCACAAAGTATTCGAAAGCGAAGAAATCCAGAATATCTTCCGTGCAATGGGTGTTACCATCGGTACCGAAGAAGATCCAAAAGAATTGAACCTAAGCAAGCTACGCTATCACAAGGTAATTATCATGACCGATGCCGATGTGGACGGAAGCCACATTGCCACCTTGATTCTTACTTTCTTCTTCCGCCGTATGCGCGCGCTGATCGAAAACGGATATGTCTATCTGGCTACCCCTCCTCTCTACCTGTGCAAGAAAGGCAAAGTGGAAGAATATTGCTGGACCGACCAACAACGTCAGGCATTTATCGACAAATATGGCGGCGGTAACGAAAACCAGGTTCACACACAGCGATATAAAGGTTTGGGAGAAATGAACGACCATCAGTTGTGGGATACGACCATGAACCCGGAAAACCGTACGCTGAAACAGATCACGATCGACAGTGCAGCCGAAGCAGACCAGATATTCTCCATGTTGATGGGTGAAGATGTCGGCCCACGCCGCGAGTTCATCGAGGAAAACGCAACATACGCGAATATCGATGCGTAAAGATTTATGATTTGTGATTTATGATTTATTATTGATACATAAATCACAAATCATAAATCATAAATCACAAATCATAAATCATAAACACATGAAGCTCCGTCGTCCGAATTTAGAAGCCCTCTACAGAGAAGTAGACCATTATATCCCCAAAAAGGAAAGTCTTCAACCTCCCCGTATAGGAATATCCGCCAATCGGAAAGACGGACTTTCTTGTATAGCAGAAACCTATGTACAGGCGGTACTGAAGGCTGGTGGCGCTCCGGTTCTGGTCCCGGTCATTACAGACATCGAAGCGTTGACGGCAATCGTGAACGGATTGGACGGGCTGGTCATGAGCGGTGGTGGCGATATCAACCCGCTTTACATACAAGAAGAACCGATTCCCGCTCTGCAGGATGTGGATACTTATCGGGATGAATACGATCTGATATTGCTTCGTTTAGCGATCAATCGTCAGTTGCCGATCATGGGAATATGCCGCGGCCACCAGATACTAAACGTCGCATTCGGCGGCGATGTATACCAGGATATCCATACTCAACACAATCAAAAGCTACTGAAACACAGTCAGACACTTCCCCGCGAACAGGTTTCCCATTCCATCACGCTGAGCGAAAGTCCTTCCAAGCTCCGCACCATGTTGGACGGTGAAAATGAACTTTTGGTCAACTCCTTCCATCATCAGGCAATCAAAAAGCCGGCTCCCGAATTTATCGCTACGGCGACAGCTCCTGACGGGATCAATGAAGCGATGGAGCATCCCGAAAAAGAAATATTCAGTGTCCAGTGGCATCCCGAAGCGATGGCAGCCAATGACGACGAACAGATGTTGAAACTTTTCAGACATCATGTCGAATCGTCCCGCCTGTTCAAAGAGGCCAAACGTATCCACCACCGGAATGTGACGCTCGACTCTCACACCGACACTCCGATGATCTTTCCGGGTGAATTCAACATCGGTTTGAAAGAAGGCGGCAAGGTGAACCTCCCTTTCATGGAAGAGGGGCTGATTGACGCGACGATCATGGTCGCCTATATCCCACAGGGACCGAGAGACGATGCTTCACTGCTGAAAGCTACGGACTTCGCCATGGACCGGCTACAGGAAATACACCGACAGATGGAGCTGAACCGCTCCCGTATGTGCATCGCCTACACGCCACAGGAAGTCCATGTGCTGAAAGCTGCCGGAAAAAAAGCGATCATGTTAGGAGTGGAAAACGGATATGCGATAGGCAAGGACATCGAGAACATCGCCCGCTTCCGTAAAATGGGAGTTTCTTATATCACCCTCTGTCACAATGGAAGTAACGACATATGCGACTCGGCAAGAGGAGACGCGGAATGGAACGGTCTCAGTCCTTTCGGGAAAGAAGTCGTCCGTAAAATGAATGAATCGGGCATACTGGTCGACATCTCGCATGCCGCGGAAAGCACGTTCTACGACGCGCTCGAAACGAGTGCCTATCCGATCATAGCTTCCCATTCTTCTGCCCGAGCGCTTTGCAACCATCCGCGAAACCTGACGGACGAACAACTGAAAGCATTGGCCAAACAGGGTGGTGTCGCACAGATATGCCTCTACAAAGGATTTATCAATGAAGAAGCCGAAAAAGCTTCTCTGACCGATGCGATCCGCCATATCAACCATATCGTAGACCTGATCGGGATCGACCATGTCGGGATCGGCTCCGATTTCGACGGTGACGGCGAACTGATCGGTTGCCGAGCAAGCAACGAACTGATAAACATCACCATGCGTCTTTTAAAAGAAGGATATACAGAAAATGATATTGCTAAAATATGGGGAGGCAACCTGTTGCGCGTGATGAACAAAGCGCAATCCGCTCCCGATAATTCCTTATAAACGACAAGATATGACTAAACTGATTTTATTATTATTCTCCATGACCCTGTTTTCATGCGGTCAGAAAGGAGCTGGCGAGACAGCGGCTCCCATTACGGAAGTAAAGAAAGCTTCGACAACAACCGCTCCGTCGTTTAATGCGGACAGTGCCTATGCTTATGTCGAAAAACAGGTATCATTCGGTTACCGCGTCCCGAACACATCAGCCCACAAGGCTTGTGGCGATTATCTGGTATCCGAGCTGAAACGCTTCGGAGCGCAAGTTTACGAACAAGAGGCTACACTCAAGGCATACGACGGGACTCCGTTGGAATCGCGCAACATCATCGGTTCTTTCAATCCCGACAAAGATAAACGCATCCTGCTTTTCGCCCATTGGGACACGCGTCCTTATTCGGATCACGATCCCGACCCAGCCAATCACAAGAAACCATTGGACGGCGCCGATGATGGTGCAAGCGGCGTAGGTGCCCTGTTGGAAATCGCCCGACAAATGGGAATGAAGGCTCCTGAAGTAGGGGTAGACATCATCTTCTTTGATGCTGAAGACTACGGGACACCCGAATTTGCCAAAGACAGGTACAACGACACGAGCGATACCTGGTGCCTCGGTAGCCGCTTCTGGGGGAAGAACCCGCACAAACCGGGTTACAAAGCCGAGTTTGGTATCCTGCTCGACATGGTCGGAGCCAAAGATGCCGTGTTCTATAAGGAATACATCTCCATGAAATACGCTGCCCGCTATGTAGATGAAGTATGGGAAGTGGCACGTAACTTAGGATATGGCAAATATTTTATCAATGCAAACGGCGGAGGTGTGACAGACGACCATGAAGCGGTCATCGAAGAAACCGGCATTCCTTGCCTGGACATCATCAACCACGATCCGAACTCGGAAAATGGGTTCCGCGACCATTGGCATACACAGAACGACAACATGAGCAATATAGACAAAAACGTACTGAAAGCCGTCGGCCAGACAGTACTCGAAGTTGTATATAACAGATAAAAGATAGAAAAGAAATGACAATTAATGAACTTCAGGACAACGTCATCGAAGAGTTTTCGGACTTCGACGACTGGATGGACAAGTATGCGTTACTGATAGACTTAGGTAACTCGCTTCCCCCTTTGGAGGAAAAGTATAAAACAGAGAGTAACCTGATCGAAGGTTGCCAGAGCCGTGTCTGGTTGCAGGCGGATTACGTGGATGGTAAGATCCTGTTTAAAGGCGAGAGCGATGCGGTAATCGTCAAAGGGATCGTCTCCTTGTTGATCAGCATCCTGTCCGACCATACCCCGCAGGAAATACTGGATGCAGACCTATATTTCATTGAAAAGATCGGCCTGAAAGAGCACCTCAGTCCTACCCGCTCGAACGGCCTGGTGGCTATGGTCAAGCAGATGCGCATGTACGCGCTGGCATTCCGCACCAAAGAACAGCAAGGATAAAAACACCCTGCATCTATTCCCTCCGGAAAAAGCTATGCATTAGCATCCGTAACCCTATGCTTTACAGGTGCTAATGCATAGGGTTACAAATATCCAAACATATCTCCCAAAAGGCAGGTACTTTTTTGGAAAAAGGTTAGTACCTTTTTGTCAAAAGCCTAGAACCTTTTTACCAATAGGATATAGGCTATAATTCTTCACCCATTAACAACGTTTAACTAGAAAAGCACCTTTATTCTACTTAAATCAAATAGATTTGCGCACAAATAGTAGATTGTTATTCAATAAAATAAAAATGATCTTCCTCTCTAAAGTCTTATAAACATCTTAAATCTACAGATATGAAAAACGTACATTCTATTTTAATCATGCTCCTGCTCATAATAGTAGGATGTGGAAAGAACAACCAACCGGCAAATGAATTAAGCACGATAGATGTCACAGCAAAATATCCTTATAAAGAATTGATCCTCCAAGATTTTATGGATGTAGAGTATATCCCGTTGGAAACAACAGATGAATTTCTTTGTATGGGTAGTTTGTGGGGAGTCGGCAAGAATATCATAATTGCAACAAATTTCAATAACGATGGCAATATTTTCATCTTCGACAGAAAAGGGAAAGCCCTAAAAAGAATAAACCGAAAAGGGCAAGGCAATGAAGAATACAGTTCCTATTCAAGAATCATTTTAGATGAAGAAAAAGAGGAGATATTCGTCAACAATAGTTTTGCAAAGAAAATACAAGTCTATGACCTGGAAGGAAACTTTAAACGGGACCTTCTGATCAAAAAAGAGTTTTCGCTTTTTGAAATGTACAATTTTGACAAGGATAATTTAATTTGCCATGATGATTTCCCGGGGAATACCGGACAGTCATTCATGCTCATATCCAAGCAGGACGGCAGTATCACCCAAGAAATCACAATTCCTTTTAATGAGAAGAAAAGCATCTATGTCAGGATCGAAGATAAAACGGTAGAGGGTCAATATTTTGTTTATTCTCCTCAATGTAAGCACCCGATTATGCCTTATTTTAACGATTATATTTTGACGGAATATTCGGCCGACACCTTGTATCAGTATTTGCCGGATCATACCTTGATACCACTTATCGCAAGAACCCCTTCGATCCAATCCATGAACCCGGAAGTAATTCTTTTACCGAGCCTTTTTACCGACCGTTACTATTTTATGGACGCAATCGAAAAGACAATAGAGTTTTCAACGACTAATTTATTGTACGACAAACAAGAAAAGGCTTTCTTCAGGAGCAAAGTCTATAATGGAGATTATACCAATGAAGAAAAAGTCTACTTAAACTCAAGGAGACCGATAAATGGCGAAATCCCTTCCTGGCAACATTTAGAAGCAGCAGATCTCATTCGGGATTACGGGAGAGGACGGTTAAAAGGTAAATTAAAAGAAATCGCTGCCGAATTGAAAGAAGATTCCAATCCGGTCATCATGCTGATCAAACAGAAACAAAAATAAAATTTCCATCAGAACTTCAATTCCAACTGCTCCGGCAGTAAAGTAAATGTCTTACGATGATAAGGGGTTATCCCGCATTCCCGGATGGCTTCACGATGGGCTTTTGTGGGATAGCCTTTGTTTTCCTTCCAATGATAGGCGGGATATTCCAGATCGAGGCTGTTCATATAGTCGTCACGATAGGTTTTTGCCAGGATGGAAGCGGCGGCAATACTTAGATATTTGCCGTCTCCTTTTACGACTGTCGTATGTTTGACACCAGGATAAGGTGTAAAACGGTTTCCATCGATCAACAGATGTTCCGGCTTGACTTTCAACCCGTCAATTGCCCGGTGCATGGCAAGAAAAGAAGCTTTCAAGATATTGATCCTGTCGATTTCTTCGGGCGTGACGATACCGACAGCCCACGCAATAGCTTCCTGCTCGATAATTGGACGGAGTGCATAGCGTTTCTTTTCACTCAATTGCTTGCTATCATTCAGATCTTCATTATGAAAGTCCGGTGGCAAGATAACCGCAGCGGCATACACCGGCCCTGCCAAACATCCACGACCGGCCTCATCACAACCGGCTTCTATACGATTTGCTTCTAAATAGGGTAGTAACATGGTTAATCAACATCTTTTATCAACTCCATCAAATGACCGAGATCTTGTCTACAATCCCACAACAAATGGATAAATATATAATTTTCTTCGACCGTATAAAGTATCTTATTATGCTTAATAACAAGGTAACGGTAGGACCAAAGGTTCTTCTTCCAAAAGTGGCTCGACAGTCCCCATATTGGGGAATAATTTCAAAAGGAAAACCTTTTTCTCAATCTCACTTTTAACACGAAAAGCAATCCGTTTCCCAAAAGTCACTTTTAAATAACAAACCAAGTCAGTCACTTGCTGCTTGAAAAGTTTGCTTGACCGAATTTCCATCAACGAAAAGATTGAAAGAAATCACGCATCTCCTGTTCAGAAACATATATTCCGTTTTCTTTATCCCGATTTGTTTCCTTCAACATCTCTTTCACCTCCTCCAATGTGAAGCAATTCGGACGTTTCAGTTCCGCTTTTTCAATCTTAATCAACTTACGGGCAAGACTTTCCATATAGGATATCGCCTCCTCACTATTGCAAGCCTGCAAAATATCCAACGCCCAGTTTTTACGTTCTTGTAATTCCAATGAAGTCATAAGACATCTGAATTTTGATATGATACAAAAGTAACACCCTTCCGGCACATAAGCTAATGAATACCAGCCTTTCTTTTCATCATCCAAGGACGAAGGAGGAAGTAAGAAAAGAGTGTTGCAAGGGTGACACCGCAGATATTCGCGAGAAAATCGAACCAGTCACCCCCACGATATGTCGTACAATATTCCTGCAAAAGTTCAATTGCACCACTCATCAAGACCGGACACAAGACCGCTCCGATCCAGGCATGCCACAACACATCGTCATATTTGCGATGGTTGCGCAGAAATTCGATCCACAGCATACCGGACAAGCCGGCATACATACAGATATGAGCCACTTTGTCTATCCCCACGATTTTTCCGACTTCCAGAGAAGGCGGTTTAAAGAAAGAGAGATAGATCACCACTGCGATAATCGTCAGCGAGATCGGATATTTCTTCAGGTAATACAACATCACAATTACTCTATCTTACTATATTCAGAACATCTTCCGTACCCGTTCAATACCAGCGGCAAAGATGTCTATTTCTTCTTTTGTGTTATAAAACGAGAAAGAGGCGCGAACCGTCCCCTCGATTCCCAAATCCTGCATCAACGGCTGGGCGCAATGATGTCCGGTACGGACCGCAATCCCCAAACGATCCAGCAACATCCCCATATCATAGTGATGGATATTACCTACCAGGAAAGAGAGTACCGCCCCTTTATGTGCCGCCTGTCCGAAAATACGCATACCGTCGATCGCATTCAGTTTATCGGTCGCATAACGAAGTAGCTCATCTTCATATGCCGCAATAGTATCCATTCCCAAACGACCAACATAGCGCAAGGCTTCCGCCAAAGCCGTACTGCCTATATAATCAGGCGTTCCGGCCTCGAACTTGAAAGGCAATTCGTTGAAAGTCGTCTTTTCGAAAGAAACGGAAGCGATCATTTCCCCTCCTCCCTGATACGGCGGCAATTTGTCCAACCATTCTTCTTTGCCATACAGGACTCCTATACCGGTAGGACCGTAGACCTTATGCCCGGAGAAGACATAAAACTCGGCATCCAACTCCTGCACATCCACTTTCAGATGGGGAACGGCTTGTGCTCCGTCGATCAGTACCGGAACCTCATGATTATGGGCTTCTTCAACGATCTCCTTTACCGGATTGATCGTACCGAGCACATTCGACACATGTGTAACCGAGACAAGTTTTGTCCGTTCCGAAAAAAGATTGCGGAACGTGTCCATGCACAACTCGCCTTTTTCATTCATCGGAATTACTTTCAACGTGATCCCTTTACGGGCAGCCTGTATCTGCCAGGGAACGATATTGGAATGATGCTCCATCACCGAAACGATCACTTCGTCGCCGGCCGACATACATTCGTCGGTAAAGCTAGAAGCAATCAGGTTGATCGCCTCTGTCGTCCCACGCGTGAAAACAATCTCGTTGGCAGAGCGGGCATTCAGGAATTGCTGCACGGTCTTGCGTGCATCCTCATGCGCTTCCGTCGCTGCCTGGCTCAGAAAATGAACGCCACGATGAATATTGGCATTCACATTATAATAGCCACTCTCGATCTTTTCCACTACCGGGCGCGGCTTCTGGGTAGTCGCCCCATTATCGAAATAAATAAGCGGCTTATCGTATATCTTATGATCCAGGATCGGGAAATCCTTCCGGATAGATTGTACATCCAACATAACTGTAACTATTTAACTTAATAACAAGCGCCAAAGATAGTATGTTTAACAGTAAAATATACTATTCATACAGATTATAAGCTAAAAGTTTTGTCTGTACCAATCAATTTTATACTTTTGTTTCACACGGAAATACTCTAAGGTATGAAGACAACAACAGAATATATTGAATTGATAAGATCTTGTAGCCAGAAATTGGTGCAGGATTTCGGTGTCCGTTCCTTAAAAATATTCGGTTCCGTTGCCAGAAATCAGCAGCATAAAGACAGTGACATTGACGTATGTATTGAAACTGAAACTCCCAATCCTTTTTTAATATTGGACTTAAAAGAGTTTTTAGAACGGCTATTGGGTTGTCCTGTCGATATTATCCGTCTTCATAGAAATATGAATCCATTCCTAAAAGAACAAATTGATAAAGACGGGATATATGTATTATGATAAAGAATTGGCCAGAAACAGTCTGCAGCAAATAGAAAATGCCATCTTGAAAATAGAAGAGAGGCCAGTTCATTTCACTCTGCCGATGATTTTCTAAAAACACCATTCGGCATGGCCATGCTCGATGCCATTTGTATGCAATTCATTGCTATAGGAGAAAGCCTTAAAGGATTGGACAAAATGACAAACAACAAGCTATTACCAACTCATCCCGAAATTCCCTGGAAACGAATCAAAGGCTTGCGGGATATTGTTGCCCATCACTATTTTGAAATTGATATTGACGTCATCTGGTGGATATTAAGCCATGAACTCCAACCTCTGAAAAAGCAATTACTTCTATGTTGTCAGATTTGTCCGAATAGCCTTTATTTCTTTTTCCGATAGAAACGCACCCAATCGATCTCCATCTCGACAGGCAGATCGGATGAGTCGACCGCTCCTACCCAGCTTCCGCCTAACTGCATATCGAGCAGCAGATAAAACTCTTTGTCTGTGAACGGGAACTGTCCTTCCTTGTCAGTTTCGATACGGGGATAAGCAAATGTGCGGGTATCGTTGATAAAAAAGACGAGACTGTCCCGATACATTTCCACGCTGTAGACATTATAGTCGTCGCGGTTAATCGTCCCGGTTCCTCCCTGCTTCGGATTATCTTGGATCCCCAATACATGGGTATAAGCAGAATGAACGGTCTGATAGGCGATCGTATCATTATTCAAACGTTCCATAATATCGATCTCACCACCATCCGGCCAACCTTCATTTTCCGGCAACAGCCAGAAAGCAGGCCACGCGCCGGTCGCACCGTACAGTTTGGCACGGATATCCAGACGTCCGTCGGAAAAGCCGACTTTGCCCTTCGTATAAACACCCCCCGTGATAAAAGGAGCCGTATCGACCGGCAAGCTATAGTTGACTAAGCCACGCAAAACCAAATTACCATCACGCATGGCATAACAGGAATCGAAGTCCGACATATAATTATTCCAGTCCGACCGTCCACGCGGTATCTTACTCCACGAAGCCTCATCAAAATGCTCCGCCTGGTCGAAGTTCTCCTCCCACACCAATTGCCATTCCTCCTGTTGCGGCTGGCAACCTGCCAGGACAGACAGGGCCAGCACAACACCTAATCCTAATAATCCTTTCCTCATATCCGCTTATCTTTCATTAGATTCGCAAATATACGAAATTTCATTGTTCTTTCTCGCCAAACTCCGACTGCTGCCGTTCTACCTCTTTCAGTTTCAAGGTATTTAACTCCTTACGCAGACGTTCCACTTCACGTTCGGCATCCGTCTTGGAAGCGACGTTCTGTCCGGTCGAAACACTGCCAAGCGGGATGCGGGCGGCATCCGATGCATCATAGACCAATGGGAAAGCAGATGGTTTCGATTCGAATTCCAATTCACCGCTTACCGGCATTTGCGAACCTTCGAACAAGACACTCGCCGTAATCCGTATCTTACCCGGTTTCAAGGTAGACTGAACCAGGACAGGTGCAGTCCCCCACTTTACGGGAGCCGGATTTGCCAATACGCCAGGTCCACCCAACAAACGTCCTTCACCTTCAATGGAAAAACGGATGTTGTAGTTATTCAACCGTTTGATATTTCCATTCCTATCCGCAACGGCAGCCACTACCGTCACTAAATCGGAGCCATCGGCCTTCAAGTCCGTACCTTCATTGTCCACCCACAACAGGATATTTTCGGGGCGGCGGGCAGGTACGACTTTATGCGTAGCCACGACCTTGCCGTCGATCAGACCTTCGGCAAGCAGGTAGACATCGTCCTGTTTTTGGGCCCTCGAAAGCGCTTTGTCGACCATAAAATCATAAACATCCGGGAAGGTAATAACCGGAGAAGGCATTCCAGGACGGTTCTTGTCTTTCTTATAAGTATAAGTCTTTCCGCCCTTGTTAAACGTAAGGCGGACCTCGTCGCAATTGGAATAAACCGTCACATCCTTACCAGAGAAAGGCGTCATTTCATGTGCGATATACACCATCGGTCCACTTCCCGCAAGCTGGTCATCCTTCACTGCCGGACGTTGTGCCATAAACATATAATATGAATATTTCGGCTGGCGGAAAACATCCATCAGACCACCATAGAAAGGATCGGGATGGTAACCGCGCTGGTGATCAAACGAATGCCAGAGGCAACCGCCGACATGCTGCGAGGACTGCTTATAAAGAACATCGTAACTGGTCACCGGATAAGAAGGGCTCGCATAATGCCGAGCCTGTACGCGCATCGGTTCTTCTCCCCAATTGCGGGCCACACGGCTCGGCGAATTGTGCGAACTCCAGTCATCCACATTATCTCCCCATTCGCGAGTGAAATAGGTCTTTGACGGATCGATCTCTTTCGAAGCATCCTGCATATTGGCGGGATGAGCAAAATAGACCGGGAAATTCTCATGTCCACGTGCTTCGCTGTCACTTCCGCTATAGCAATAAGGATACGGATATTCGGCATCTACGATATCACGAGTGTTCTTGGCAAAATCAGCCGGATACCAAGTCTCGTTCAAGATCGGTTCCCACAACCAGACACAGGGATGATTGCGATCGCGACGCACGACATTGCGGATATCGCTATACACGCGCTGCGCAAATTCGGGCGCGTCATTCCAGAACTGCCAACCGGGTGTATTGACAATCACAAACAGGCCCAACTCGTCACAGGCATCCATAAAAGCCGGGTCCTGCGGACAGTGGGCGTTACGGATAATCTCCATCCCAACTTCTTTCAGTTTTTTGGCATCCCGCCAATGAATACTGTTTGCGACAGCGTTTCCGACAACCGCAAAGTCCTGGTGGCGGTTAGCTCCAATCAACGGTTTACCGTATGGTTTGCCATTCAGGTAGAAGCCGTCTTTCCCTTTAAATTCAATGCTACGGATTCCGATACGGCGGCGGTAACCGTCGATCACATTTCCTTCCTTATCGAGTACCCGCACCAACAAGTTATACAAAGTAGGTGTCGAAGGAGTCCAAAGCATCGGCTGCTCCACCGACATCCGGTTGGAAACGGTAGTTGCCTTACCAGCCTTCACCTGTATCTTGTCATTCAACCGGGCGACTTCGGTGCCATCCGACTGCAACAATGTATATTCCACCAGACCAGAAAAAGATTTCTTCGTAGCATTGCGCACATGTATCTTCAACTGTACTTCCGCCAGAGCGTCCGATACCTTTCCGAAAGCGACAAACAAGCCACCTCCCGCCACCTCGTTTTCATAATTGGGATCAGTGATGAACACTTGGTTATGGGCGATCAGCCAGCAATCCCGGTAGATGCCGCCAAAATAGGTATAGTCCAACACATCCTGCGCCTTTCCGGGAGGATAGGATGGATCGTCGCTGTTATCAGCCCAGACGGCAATCACATTGTCACCGTTCCAGTCCAACGCATCCGTCACATCGACCACGACAGGCAGATAACCGCCAAAATGCTCCGTCAACAGTTTGCCGTTCACAAACACCTTGCTTTTACCCATTATGGCCTCAAAATGCAGGAAAAGTTTTTTGCCCTTCAGAGCAGCATCGGGTGCGAAATGCTTCCGATACCAGACTTCCCCCTGGTAATTGATGCAACCGCTCGCTTCGGTCGGCAGATATTCGATACCGTTCGGCAAAGAAACGACCGTCCAGTCTTTATCATCAAAATCTTTTGCCTCCGCACCTTCGGCCGCTCCTTTATAAAAACGCCAAGCCGGATTCATTGAAAACACTTCACGCCCGCTGTTGTCCAACCGGAAGAAACCAGCTGTTGAAAACTCGGGCTGATGGGCCGCCCACAAAGAGAGGCTAAGCCACATAAACACGAAACTGAATATAATTTTCTTCATTATTATATATTTTATAATTTATCATTCAAACCGGCCGTACCTTTTCAACGAGATTAAAAATCTCCGGTGAAGCCATCGTTTGCTTCAATGGCCCCCAAATATATTCTTGGATACTTCGAAGGTCTATAAAACCTTAAATATTTTTTGGGACGTTTTTCAGAACTACTTCATCCAAGCCCGAACTTTCCGGATCATCGGAATCTCGTAATAATACCACCAATCACTATTGTTCGTCTTGGAAGCTAAATGATTATGATGATTCAGATCGGAAATAAAACCTTCGGGCTGCTGCATGAAACGGGTTTCGGAATAGACCGACTCCAAGTCTGCCCGCATGACATCGAAGTAATCACAGACCTCGGCGACCGTCTCCAAAGCGTCCCTCCGGGCAGTTTCATCTTTTGCCGTATCGTAGTCATTCAAAGCCAAGATCAGGCGTACCGGATAGTTTTGTAGGTTGTTCGTTTGTTCATAAACCTGCAACGTATAACGATTGCGCAACGCCTCTGCCTTCGCTTTTCTGATTCCTTCGGCAATCTTCTCATAACGGTCCGCTTCTATTTTTGCCCGCGCAATTTTATCTTCATACAGTTCGCTCCATGCCCCCGGATTCGCCTTGTCAGGCAATCCGATCAGAGTAAAATCCGACGTACCCCAAGCTGGATTCCGGTGGCCGGAAGTCACCAACGCACCATCGAAGAAAAAGACCGCCTTTTCCAGTTCATCCAGAAAGTCCATCCGGTTATCCTCCGGAAGGAAACCATATTCGCGCTGTGCATGTACCTGCTTGAATGCTCCGATATCCCGTGCCGATGGGTTCCAACCGAACTCACCTTGTGCGATAAAACCTCTCCAGACCGTTTCCAGATGCGGTGAACCGTCGTCCCAGGCAGTCGCTAATATTCCTTCTAACTGGTTGTCGGCAACTAACTGACTGAATCCTTTCACATATTCCGAGCGTGTATTCCGGCGTGGCATGAAAGGTGAGTCACCGGCAGATGCTGCTGTCGCTCCCATCACCTTCAGCCCTTTATCATGATACCATTTCAAAAGACGTCGATGGGCAGATGTCGCCGCATCTTCATACTTCCAGCGCATATACACACACTCTTTCGGAAACAAACCGATCGCCTCATCTAATTTGCTGGTGTCCCAGACCTTTGCCACTTCTTCTTCAGATTTATCGCTTAGCACAAGCTCCCAGATACCAGCATATTTTAATGGCATATCATCCCAAAAGATCGGTATACGCCCATGCTCGACCGCAAATCGGCACACCTTTTTCAACCAGATCATCTGCAACTCGAAAGCCGTCTTTCCGGTCGCCTTACAACGGTCGTCGATTCCGATCGCCGTGATCTCATCCCCACCGACATGCAGGTATTTCCCGTATGGCATGGCTTCGAGTGCATCCAGATAAAGGTCGAACTGCACCTCGTATGTACGCGGATCGGACGGACAGAACTCCCAGTCGCTGGCCGGATTTTCACGCAGTTCCCAATGATGTTTCAAGATAAAACCGGCATGGCCGAGTCCCTGTACAAGCGGACTGATCTCGACATTCCGTTCTTTCGCATAACGGCAGAGCGCCTGCATCTCCTGCTTACTGATCGCATTCGGGGCACCTATTTCCGGACGGCGGGTAAAACGCAGCTTGTCTTCCAGTTCCCAGATAACCGCATTCACTTTATAACGTGCCAACCGATCAACCATTCGGTAATAATATTCCATCCGGTCCAGATGATGCTTCGTATCGAGATGGACAGCACGGTAGGCAATGGCCGGATAATCGGTTATCTTCATTTGCGGAATTTCCCGTCCGAAATCGCGGCTATCCTCCAACAGTTGCTCCAATGTCTGGCAACCATAGAAAAGACCCGCTTCCGTACGTGCCGTCACAATCACCCCCTTATCATTCACCACCAAAACATATCCTTCGGGCGAATCGGGGACATTCTGCCCAGACAGTTGAAGATACAATCCTTTTCCCCCACGTCCGGCACGGGGAAGGACATCCGTCAACGCTCCCAATATTGGAACAGGAGTTCCGGGTGCAGTCGAGACAAACTTAAGATCGGTATGCATAATTCCTTTTCCCGGAAACACCTCAACCGATTGAGGCTGGGGCAAAAGTTGAAACACCTTATCCAGGCTACGGGCATAGAGGCTGCTTGCCGCAAGCAATAGACTAATTATTAATAGCTGTATTTTCATGATACATGTATTTTCCTCAAAGATACATTTACAATGTAATGGATAAAGAAGAAAAGGACCGGCCATAATACGTTATCCACCATTACAGCCGGCCCCAAAGATAATACCTATTAAAAAAGTCTCTAATTACCAACCTTCATTCGGAGTACACAGCGGATTTGCCGAGATTTCCTTCGCTGGTATCGGATAATAATAATAACGGTTCGTATCACCGACTTTACCAGTCATCAATTGCTTGTAGCGGGCGGCATTACAAGTCTGCATGCGTTCTTCCAGCAATCCCCAACGGCGCAAGTCGTAGAAACGTTCTCCTTCCACGAAGAACTCGATAGCACGCTGATGTTCCAAATCATTAAAAACAGCTTCATAGGTTTGAGCCCCGCTATATGGATTCAAGTTGGCACGTTCACGGATCTGGTTCAAGTAGCTGATCGCTGTAGGAAGGTCCTGCTTTCCACGCAGATAAGACTCGGAAAGCAACAAGAGAACATCGGCATAACGGATGGCACGCTCGTTGATAACGGACATAGGAGGATCGGCTTCTGATTCCGCCGTATTCCAGTTCTGGTATTTCAGAATCCAATATGTATTCCATTTTTCTTCCTTAAACTTTTCGCGGAAAGGAGACAAGTAATACATACAACCTTCATAATCCCAGGCAGCCGATGAACGGGCACGATAATCAAAATTACCATCCTTATCTTTTTCTTTCATGAATATGTCCATCATCTGCTGGGTAGGATTAGCTTCATACCAACCACTGGCTTCAGGTGCTGCATACTCTTTCGGGCGGGTATTCGTCTGGGTGGAATTGATATTCTCTCCGTCCCCCCAAATATCAGTACCTCCGACCGGTTCCATCAACAGTTCGAAAATACTTTCCGCATTGTTCTCATGCACATCGTCAAAGTTCCAGGAAAAATCTTCGACCAAACGATAGGTATAAGGAGATTTTGTCAGAGGTTCCAATACCTCGATCGCTTTGTCGAAATTTTCCTCATATACATAAATCTTCCCTAAAACCGCATAAGCAGCGCCTTTGGTCGGCTTACCGATCACCTCGTTCGTCACCGGCAGCAAAGATGCGGCCGTGATCAGATCCTGTTCGGCTTGCGCCCAGATTTCAGCCTGCGAAGATTTTGCCAACGGGAAAGTGGACGGAGACTGTGAAGCAGTCAGGCGCAAAGGTGCATTCTTAAACTCCTTACCCAACTGAAACAAATAAAATCCACGTATAAACAGACATTCGCCTTTCACTTTATTGATAAACTCTTCGGAAAAATCTCCTTGTTTTTCTTCCAACTTCTGCATGATCGAGTTCGTCCGGTACAAAGCATTATAGAACTGGTAGAACATTCCCTGTGACAGCGTGTTGCCATTCGTATTGGTGAAATAGCAGGCTTGAAAAACATCACTGATGTCATTCCTGAACTCTACTTCGTCGGCACGTGCAATACGCATCATGACTCCTCGAGTTCCATAATATCCGCCGTTCAGCGCATTCTTCAAAGGAGTATAGCAAGAGGTCAAAGCCAATTCGAAATCAGCTTCGTTCTTCCAGAAAGTATCTTCCGTTGCCTTGTTCGGATTTATTTGTTCCAATTGGGCGTCACATGATGTGCACAAGCCGACAACAGCCATTGCACAAAATATAAAATATAGATATATTCGTTTCATATAATTGCTTTATTTAAAATGTTACGTTCAAACCCAACATAAATGTACGGTTGGAGGGATATATAAATTCATCAAAACCACGGGAATATACATTTGAAGAGTTTACGTCCGGCGTATAACCCGAATAAGAGGTAATCGTAAAGAGGTTTTCTGCATTGACATACACGCGAGCTTTCTGAACAAAGCCGTGGAACCAGGCTGCAGGCAACGTATAACCTACTTGCAGGTTTCTCAGACGGAAATAAGAGCCGTTTTCCAAGTAACGGTCGGATTCGGAACGGGCATTCCGGTTCGGGTCGGTCCAGATCAGACGGGGCTGGGACGCGTTATGATTTTCCGGTGTCCAATAATCTAAAGTGCTCGCCAGATAATTCGTGCCACGCGTGACATCCGTCAATTCCAACCGGGTCGCATTGTAAATCTTATTACCCGCAACTCCCTGGAATCCGATGGAGAAGTCCACATTCTTATAAGTAATGTTACCATTGATCGAATAGGTGAATTTCGGGAACGGGCTACCGCTGTACACACGGTCGTCATCATTGATCGTACCATCGTTGTTCGTATCTTTGAAACGGATATCGCCCGGTTCAGCACTCGGCTGAATCAAGACACCGTCCTTCTGGTAAGCCTGTACTTCCTCCGCGCTGTTGAAATAACCGTCGGTCGGAATCAGCCAGAAACCACCGATAGGATAACCGGCAAGTGTTCTACTTGTATAAGTACCACCATGAATCGTACCGCTTTCAATCGGTTGCATCCCTTCTCCCAAGGCAATTACTTCATTCTTGTTATAAGTTCCTAAGAAACTTACGCCATAAGACAAATCTTTATTCAGCGATTCATTCCATCCGATATTAAATTCAAAACCCTGGTTCCGGATCTTACCGGCATTCTGGATCGGATCATTCGCACCGCCGGACGATATAGGAATCGGGACATTCAGCAAAATGTCTTTCGTATTCTTCACATACCAGTCTGCCGTCAATGTCAAACGATTGCGCAAAGCCATGAAGTCGATACCGACATTCGTCATTGCAGTTTCCTCCCATTTGATATCCGGGTTGGCAAACGTTTTCGGGAAAGCACCCTGTATCAATCCGCTCTTTCCATCCGGATAGTTAATACCGGTTGTCACGACTGATACATATTGGTAATTGTCTATTTCCTGATTACCCAGAACACCATAACCACCTCTCAGTTTCAACTGGTCCAGCCAGGACACGTTATTCTTCACAAAATCTTCCTCCGCGATATTCCATCCGACAGAGAACGACGGGAAATTACCATACCGATTGTTAGATCCGAACTTGGAAGAACCATCACGACGGATAGTCGCCGTCAACAAATAACGATTCTTGTAAGAATAGAACGCACGACCTAAGATTGAAGTCAACACGCTACGGCTTGAATTGCCGCTTACAGCCAATCCTTGGGCGGCAGCGTCTATCTCCTTGATTCCGGTAGGCATACCTTGTCCTGATCCCTGCATATAACGATACCGGGAATCCTGGTAGGTATAGCCAGCAAGAACCGATATTTTATGATCACCGAAAGTACGGTCGAAAGTCAGCAAGTTTTCAACCAGCACATTGCGAGTTCGGGTTTGTTGTTCCGTCACCTGCGTTATATCGTTTTTATTCAATCCATAATCATACAAGCCCAGATAGCTGTTGTAACGGTAGAACTGGAAATCGGGAGTCAAGTTCAATTTATATTTCAAACCCTTCATAAACTCAACGGAAACATAAGCATTAGCATAAATTTTCACATTGTCGCTATAACGGTTCATCAGATTATCATCCACCATACCCAACGGGTTATAGAGATTTACGACATCGCCATACAGAGCGCCATAACCGCCTGTCTGGTTCGCATCATATTGTTCAAGTGTCGGAATCGCTTGTATCGTATGACCGACATATCCTCCGCGAATTTCTGAAAGTAAAGGCTTATCCTGATTATAAGTCAAAACGACATTCGTTCCTGCTTGGAAAATACCTTTCTTGAAGTCCTGTTTGCTTTGTAACGTGTAACGCTGGTAGTTCGTTCCCTTCATCACACCGTCCTGGTTCGTATAGCCCACACTATTATAATAGGTAGAATATTTCCCCCCGCCTTTCACCGACAAGTTATAGTTCTGCATCAAGGCCGGGTTGAACATCAAGCTCTGCCAATCATTGTCCGGCTTGGAAGCCAAATCCGTCGCCATTTCGAGCGGGTTCATTCCTGCCGCTTTTCTGGAAACAGTCGTCACTTCCGCCCATCCAGCAGCATCCAACAAATCCAAATATTTGGATGGTGAGCTGACACCTACATTGGCTGAGAGGTCAATGATCGGTTTCCCCTCGGTATTGCTACCCTCTTTCGTCGTCACGATGATGACACCGTTGGCGGCACGTGAACCGTAGATAGCGGACGAAGAAGCATCTTTCAACACGTCGATACTGGCGATATCGTTCGGGTTGATATGATCGATTCCACTCATATACATACCGTCCACGATATACAAAGGAGACGAGTTGTTCAACGTTCCGATACCACGGACCATAACACGAGTACTACCGCCCGGCGCGCCTCCCTGTGAAACGATATCCACACCGGCAATCTTACCTTGCAAGGCCTGCCCGATAGTCGTGTTGCTCTGCGTATTCAAATCGTCCGTGCTGACATTGGCTACGGAACCGGTCAAGTCTGCCTTTTTCTGCGTACCATAACCGATCACGACAACTTCGTCCAGCGTTTTCGTATCTTCCAATAATACGACATTGATTGTTTTCTGGTTACCGACAACGATCTCCTTTGACAAATAACCAATATAAGAAATATTCAAAACTGATTTAGGATCAGCCTCGATAGAGAAATTACCATCTATATCGGTAACTGTACCATTTGTAGTGCCTTTCACCACAACATTGGCCCCGATGATTGCTTCGCCGTTATTATCAACGATCCGGCCTGTCACTGTTTGTGTTTGTTGTTTAATGGCAGCCGCAGCATCTACATCTTTTGCTGACAATACAATATGCGTACCTTCCATTTCATACTCGATACCTGCATTTTTAAATAGGTTATCCAGCACTTTTGATACCGGTTTCGTCTTAGCCTTTACCGAAACCTTCCGGTTAACATCTACCTGGTTATTATAGATAAACAAGTAATCTGTCTGACTTTCAATCTCATTTAGGATTTCCTCTAATTGAGTATTGTTCTTGTTAATACTAACCCGGGCGTTCTGCGAATGCGAATTTTCAGCATACGAGCAGAATACGCAGGCTCCCAAAAGGAATGTGGATATTCGCATAGTTCTCAAGATTTTTTTACCTGACGGAGTTTTCGGATAATATCCCCCCGACAAAAAGTTTTTTTTCATACCTTTGTAACTGATTTGAAGTTAATACAATGAATTAAAAAATTGTGTTGATTGGAATGCCGGTAAATGCCCCCCAGCGCTTGCCGGCATTTTTCTGTTATTGACTGCCTGTTTTCATGTTTCCTTTTATTTTATAAGGTTAATACTAATTATTGTGTTTTTTATTTCTGTTCTTCTATTACTTGTATTCACCTGATATAAATAATCTGATTTTCATCGTCCCGTTCATACTTGAAACGGATATCCCTCTGCAATACCCTCAATGCATAGTCGATACCGTCTGCTTGTCTGAACTTTCCCGTGAAATAGTATTTCAATACATTCTTATTTTCAACAACTATGCTGACTCCGAAATATTTCTCCAGATCATTCATGATCGAGAGGAATGATTCGTTCCGGAAGCATATCAACCCTTCTTTCCAACGATAAGGGTTATAATCGTCAACCGGAATGACTTTCAGTCTACCGTCCTTTTGCAGGCAAGCCTTGCTGTCCGGCTTCAACATCAATGTATCCCCCAAACCGATACGGGAGGCTACTCGCACACTTCCCTCCATCAACGTAACCTCGAAATCGTCTTTATCGGAATAGCCTTCCACATTAAATTTTGTTCCCAGTACTTCCATATTGCATTTGCCCGTTTCCACGATAAAAGGCCTTTTCTTATCTTTGGCTACATCAAAATAGGCTTCTCCGTCTACCGTTACCTGGCGTACGGACTTGTCGAACACAGCCGGATAAACGATCTTCGTCCGGGCGTTCAGCCAGACATTCGTCCCGTCCGACAGCGTGATGTTCACCCGTTGTCCGGTAGGGACATAAATGGATTGCATCGGCACAACTCCGTTCTTATCCGAAACAAATTGATATAATAAGCTAAGTCCCAATGTCACAGCAACAACTGCCACAATCTTGATTAACTCAGTTCCGAGAGAACTCAAGCTCCATGACTTGTGTCGCTCCTTTTCTTCAATCGTTTTTTCATCACCAAGAAGCAACATCGAATCGAATATCTTTCTCTCTTTCAAGAATTCGCGTCTGTTTTCCGGGGAATGTTCCATCCATTGCCGAATCCGGACTTCTTCTTCATAAGAAGCGGCTCCTTCAAAGAACTTATATAACGTTTCCCTGTCCATTTTTCATCTTTTTACTTATGCTTACATAATACTAACAGCTCACAAGCCTGTATCCCCAGTTGAAAATGAAAAAAAATTTTATTTTTATATTTTTTCTTCCGAGATCAATGCCATAGTTCTCTCGGAACTACGTTCTTTTTCAAGAAATATCCGTTCCAATCAGAAATTCCGTTTGTCATCATTCACAGTCAAGGATCGGGAATATTTTTAAAATACTCTCCTGAAAGATTCCGAAGCTCTGAACGAAGTTGTAGGGTAACCGCACCAAAATCATAAGGGACAATCAATCCTTGTCTTTAGTACAGGTATTTCTATATAAAAATTTTTTGTGCAAAACAACTATCATACTATCATAATTGAATTTATATACTTGTAAAACAACATGTTATTTCATGACAGTTCCTGCATTCAACTATCATTCATCTATCATAGCTATCATGGGTAAAAGCAATAAAGCATTATATACCAGCCTTCTATCAAATTTAAGATGTGTTCTGAAGCTGATACAAAATAGATTAAAGAGACTCGTTTTTTCATGAAGACAAGCTACTCTTTTACCAAAAACAACTTGAAAAGTTTCTCCAGACCCGGGGGGAAGGGCATGGGAGATCCGGATGTGGAAGATGTGGAGACCCGGACCTTCGTGAAACCGGAACGGGGATGTAGAGCTGTTTATCAGCCTTGTTTGAGGAGATTTTATGCACTGTTTCTGATTATAATCCAGCGGAATACCTACTTTTTTTGACCACGGTTTTGGTGTGGTTGCCCTAACGAAGTTGTGGTAAGTTTCCGTTATTCTAGCAAAAATATTATATTTGCGACCATACAGCACAATTATGCAGGAAGATGAAAGTAAAATAAAATGGAGTCAGTTCTTAGCCGGCGATAATGAGGCTTATTGCTGGATATACAAAGTCTACATACAAATGCTGTTCCGTTACGGGCACAGTTTTACCTCCGATACTGAACTTATAAAAGATTGTATCCAGGATGTTTTTACCGGATTATACAAAAACAGGAAACAACTGGTCACACCTAAAAATATAAAAGTCTACTTGCTTGTCTCCCTCAAGAATAGCCTGATCAATGCACTTTACCGGGAAGACCACTACACGTCTTACGATCATGAAACTGTTTCCTTTACCCTCGGACTGACGGTCGAAGAACAATATGTCACGGACGAACAGTACACCAACCAACAAAGGAAGATACAGGAAATTCTGAATGTACTGACTCCACGCCAAAAAGAGATCATTTACTATCGCTATATACAAGAACTTAGCTTCGATGAAATCTGCATCATGATGGACATGAATTATCAATCCGCACAAAACCTTATCCAGCGCTCCCTGAAGAAGATACGCGACCTATACGGGCCGGTGGAAGTATTCCTCCTGCTCCTATCCATTTCCGTCCAATAAGAAAAATAAAAAAAGTTTACTTCCAGTGAGTATAAAAAGGAAGCGACCTTGTCCTTTATATAGAATGCTCACAAGAAAAATGGATAAAGACTATATAACATACAGTGCAGACCAACTGCTGAACGACGACTTTTTCATTCAGTCGGAATTACACCCGACTGAAAAAAGCCGGGCTTTTTGGAGCGATCTTCAGATAAAAAGTGCCGCATTATCCCAAGAGATCGAAAATGCCCGTCTCTTCCTACGCACTATTAAAATAGACAGAAATTGTTCATCCTTGGCTGCCAAGGATGAACATGCGTTATGGCAACGCATCGAATTAAAAAATAAAGAAACAGAGAGAAAAGCGAAGCATCAACAATTCATCCGTCTTGCTATCAGCACGGCAGCCTCCCTTCTTTTGTTATCAGCAATCGGCTGGTATGCTACCCTGCGGCCGAAAGATGCCGAAACAGACTATCTGGCAATCATCCAAGCCAATCCGGCACCAGACAGTACAAACGAAAAAGTGCAACTGGTCCTTTCCAACAACGAAAAGCTGACCATTGACGGGACAGAAACCCAACTCGAATATAAAAAGGAAGGAAAGGTAAACGTCAACTCCGAACAAGTGGACCTCTGTCCAAAAGGCAATCCGGAGCAGGCACAGGAATTTAACCAGCTGATCGTACCTGTCGGCCGGCGTTCGTCCATCACATTCGCCGATGGGACCCGGCTTTGGGTAAACTCCGGCTCGAAAGTCGTGTATCCGGTCAAATTCGCAAAAGAGAAAAGAGAGATATTCGTAGAAGGAGAAATATACCTGCACGTCAGCCGGGATGAACAAAAACCTTTCATCGTCAAAACACATCGGATGGATATAAAGGTATTAGGAACGCAATTCAATGTCACGGCCTATGAAAACGAAGCGAATATGCAGGTGGTCCTAGTCAGTGGGAAAGTTGAAGTAAATCTCGACAAATGCAAAAATATCCTGGCTCCTAACCAGATGTTTTCCTACGACAGTAAAATACATAAAGGGAAAATCACAACAGTCGATACCGACGATTATGTGGCTTGGAAAGACGGATATTACCAGTTCCACCAGCAGCCGCTCAAAGAAATCGTGAAAAAACTTTCCCGCTATTACGGAGTCCGTATCTATTGCAAAGAGCCGGCCGACAAATTGTCCTGCAGCGGAAAACTGGACCTGAAAGAGAGTCTGGACGAAATGATGAAGGCCTTGAAAGAAGCGGCCCCGATTCAAGTAGAAAACAAATATGAGAGTATAGAAATAAAAGTCAAACATTAAAAACTATACGGTATGGATCCTTAAATCACAACGACACAGGAGGGGGAACACACTTCCTTCCCACATAAAGATGAGAACTATAAAAAGTTTTTACCAACTTAAATCATTACAAGCGATATGAAAAATAACACAAGGTTTAGTATTTGTCTGCTTTTTTTGTGGATGAGTATGAGTTTCTGCCTGGCGGCAGAGACATACTCGCAGGAAACATTCTTCACCATCGAATCGAACAACCTCACGGTGAAAGAAGTATTTAATAAAATCGAGAAAGAGAGCGAATATATCTTTTTCTATCTGGACAACTCGGTCGACCTGAACCGAAAAGTATCCGTCAAGGCACGGAAAGAACAGGTAAGCAAGATTCTCGATCAGATATTTAAAGGAACCGACACACATTATTACATCTCCGACCGGCAGATCATCATCTCGAAAGACGAAAAAACCGCTCCGGTCAGTTTACAACAAAAAGGACAAACCATCACCGGTATTGTCAAAGATGCGACAGGCGAACCGGTCATCGGAGCTAATATCGTAGAGAAGGGGACGACCAACGGTACGATTACCGACATGAACGGCCAGTTCACCCTCACTGTTAATCCGAAAGCTGTGCTACAAATTTCCTATATCGGCTTCAACACACTGGATATGCCGGTAGGAAACAAATTATCGCTGACGATCAAGCTGACGGAAGACACAAAAGCATTGGATGAAGTGGTCGTCGTAGGCTACGGTGTGATGCGTAAAAGCGACTTGACGGGTTCCGTCGGCTCCGTAAAGTCGGACGTAATCCAGAAACAGGCGATTTCATCTTTCGACCAGGGTTTGCAAGGCAAAGTGGCCGGCGTGCAGGTTATGGCGACTTCCGGTTCTCCGGGCGGTGTTGTCGATATCCGTATTCGTGGCGGCAACTCACTGACTTCAGGTAACCAGCCTTTATACGTAATCGACGGTTATCCTGTTACGGCAGGCGGTTCGGCCGGTGGTTCCGGTGCCGGACAGAATCCGCTGGCGACTTTGAACCCTGGCGATATCGAAAGCATGGAAATCCTGAAAGATGCCTCCGCCACTTCCATCTACGGTTCACGTGGTGCCAACGGCGTAATCCTGATCACTACCAAAAGAGGTAAACAGGGAAAAACAACAGTCACTTATGACGGGTATGTAGGTTTCCAGCACGTCGCTAAGAAACTGGATATGATGAACGCTACCGAATGGGCTGAAATGGTAAACGAGGGAGCTGAAACCGATGGCCGTCCCATTTATTACTCAAATACATCTTCCGACCCTTTATATCCTGCAATGAGTCAATTGGGCGAAGGGACAGATTGGCAAGATCAAATTTTCCGTACTGCTCCGATACATAGCCACAATGTCTCGGTAAACGGAGGAAGCGAAAACACAAAATTTGCAGTCGTCGCAAGTTACTTTGGACAAGAAGGAGTTGTTAAAAATCAGGATTTCAATCGTGTATCCCTGCGAAACAACATCGATACGAAAATCTCTAAAGTTGTCGACCTGTCCACCAGCCTTACGATCAGCCGTGTTTTTGCCAATACCGGTCGTGAAAACGGAGACGGAGGAGGAAACACTTCCATCATCAATGCATCACTCGTCATGCCGCCTACAGTTCCGATATACGATCCGACAACCGGAGAATACGTCCGTTTAAACTATCTGCCAGGATCTTCTACTGTTCCGAACCCTGTTCCCTACGTTAAACATCTTCAAGATAAAGGGACCATCGACCGTATATTGGCTTCTGCTGACCTGACATTCCACATCATTGACGGACTGACACTAAAAGTCAGTGGAGGAGCAGATATGTCAAACGCGTCACGTGAAGTGTACGAACCAAAAGAGACATACAGAGGCTACAATGCTAACGGCATTGCAGAACAACAAAGCCGTAGAAGCAGTTCCTATTCGAATGAAAACGTATTGACTTATATCAAAAAGATCGGCCAACACTCTCTGAATGTCATGGTCGGTTCTTCTCTGTTGTACGAAGAAAACAAGACCGGTTCTATGACTGCACGTGATTTTATCAGTGACGTATACGGATATAACAATTTAGATGCCGGTGCACAATGGGACAAACCAAATACCGGAAGGAGTAAAAGCACATTATTATCTGGTTTCGGTCGTATCAATTATGTCCTAATGGACAAATATCTTTTCACTGTAACAGGACGGGCTGATGGGAGCTCCAAATTTGGTGCAAATAACAAATGGGCATTCTTCCCTTCATTCGCAGCTGCATGGCGTATCAATCAAGAAAAGTTCATGAAAAATATTGATTGGATCAGCAATTTGAAAATCAGAGGTAGTTGGGGTGTGACAGGTAACCAAAATATTCCGGCTTATTCGTCTCCCGAAAAGATGAATACATATACATACCCAATCGGAGGGGTAACCAGTGTTGGTATCGGTGCCGGTAACATGCCAAATCCAGATTTGAAATGGGAAACCACTGCCATCACCGATATCGGGATCGACTTGGGAGTATTCAACAATCGCATCAATTTCACAGCAGACTATTACTATAAAAAGACAACCGATCTGTTATGGAACATTTCCGTTCCATTGACAACTGGTTTCGGTACTGTTTTGAAAAATATTGGCAGTTTGCAAAACAAAGGTCTTGAACTAAGTCTATCAGCCGATGTTCTGACAGGTCCATTCAAATGGAACACCATGCTTAACTGGTCAACCAACAAAAATAAAGTGCTGGAAATCCCCGGATATATCCCGACCCAGCAAGGTACGATCTCCGGACACCTGAAAGTAAACGGTAGCTGGCTTGAGCCAGGATTACCAGTCGGAGTATGGAACTTGTTGAAAACAAACGGTGTGATGCGTACGGAAAAAGAATGGCAAGACGCTGCTCGTGTCGCTGATTCCAACTTCGACAAAATAGGAGATATGAGTTTTGTGGATAAGAATGGAGACGGCAAGATCAGTTTCGGAGAAGACCGTCAGATCGTTGGTGATCCGAATCCTGATTTCATCTTTGGTTGGACCAATAATTTCTCTTATAAGAATTTTGATTTATCTGTTTATATCAACGGTTCCGTCGGTAATGACATATATAATGTATTACGCGCAGAAACAAATATCGTCAGTGCATGGGGTAATCAGCGGGCAGAAGTGAAGGACCGTTGGACAGCCAACAACCCGAATGGTAAATACCCGCGTGCTCACGTGTTAGTAAACCAAAATTTGTTACAGTCCGACTATCTAATTGAGGACGGTTCCTTTTTACGCATACAAAATGTCACTTTAGGTTACACATTCCCCAAAGTTTCATTCCTTCGTTCTTTACGTATTTATGCAACCGCACAAAATTTACTGACTATCACCGGCTATTCCGGATACAATCCAGAAGTAAATAGTCAAGGACAAAGCAATCTTCAGTTAGGTGTGGATTACAATGCCTACCCGACTGCCCGCTCTTTCATTCTTGGTGTAAACATTGGTTTTTAATCATTTAAAACGAATTGAATATGAAACTACATAAATATATAATCGGATTAGCATTACTGGTGTCCTCTTCCTCTTGCAATTTTCTGGATGAAGAAGCATATGAATTCATCACACCCGACAATTTCTACAAAACGGAAGCCGATGCAAATGCTGCACTGACAGCTGTCTACAATACATTTGCCGATGAAAAAAGCTATAGGCGTTATATTTGGATGGGAGCTGATTTTCCCGGCGAAGCGGCCAATGCCAATGCAAGCGCTCCTTCGCGTGTAGAAATGGACAATTTAACTTGGACACCGACTACCGATTTTTGTAAAAACATTTGGCAAATCTCCTATTCTGCCATTCGGCGTGCAAATAATTTATTACTGAACATCGATAATATCACATTCAAATCAGAAGAAGTTAGAAAGCAGATTGTCGGACAGACAAAATTCTTACGCGCTTTAGCTTATTTTGATCTGATGCGCTTTTATGACCATATTGTCGTCATTCGAGAAACCGACAACTTAAATGATGAAGCTCCATCCAACCAAGGAACAGATGACGCAGCCTGGGCTTTAATTGAAGAAGACTTATTGTATGCAGGTTCTGCTCTACCGATAAAATGGGAAGATTCGAATGCCGGACGTGCAACAAAAGGTGCAGCAATGGCTATGTTGGCAAAAGTCTATCTGACACAAGCCGGATGGCCTTGGAACAAAAGCGGTTTTTGGGAAAAGGCAGCTTCTCAAGCAACTGATATTATTAATGATGAAGGAACTTTCGGTTATGGATTGGAAGAAAATTTCCGACGAGTTTTCGATGTGACAAACGAACATGGGAAAGAGTATATTTTTGATATCGAATTCCAAACAAACATCAATGGAAACGACTCACCAGCCATAACAGGGATGCGTGGTTATAACATTAAAAAGACGGACGGATGGTCTTCATTCATTTCTACTCCGGAATTCTATAAATCATATGAAGTCGAAGACAAACGAATTTCCACCACGTTTGTTACAGAATTTACCGATATAAATAACGGCAAACAATATGTTTATGATCCGGATAATATAGCAGAACCCTCTTTTCCTCTTTGCCACTTTGCTAAATATCTTGATCCGAACGACAATCAATCAACTTCGGCCGGAGACTATAGTTGCAACAGAAAAATCATACGTTACGCAGATGTTTTGTTAATGCAGTCCGAAGCCTATTGCGAAATGAACCGCATCGGAGATGCACTGACAGGCATCAACCGGGTACGGGCAAGAGCCGGACTCGAGCCGATCCCTTCATCTATTTCACAAACAGATTTGCGGAAAGCGATCATACAGGAACGTATTTGGGAGTTTGCAGCCGAAGGGCATTCTTTGTTCGACATGAAACGGCAGCATTGCATGGCAGAACGCTTGGGCAGGGCCGTGGATGATAAATATTATTCACTACCTTTGCCTCAGGACGAAACGGATAAAAATCCGAATCTAAAACAGCATCCGCTGTGGTAATTTGGTAAATGATGATTTGTCTGTATAAAAAATATGGATGACATTGCCATACAAAATAATTGTCGTTTGTAGGGGCAGGGCTCTGCTCTGCCCATTGAATCCGGACAAGGCGAACGTTATTTCTATTGGGCGGAGTAAAACCCCGCCCCTACAGGACACATTTATTTTATTGCGCACCCATAAATCATCATTTATCATCCTTATTTATCAGAAAACCTCTTAATTCTTACTATATGACGAAATATTTTTATTCTTTTTTATTTTTAATAGGTAGCCTGTTAGCAAGCGGGCAGACCACTGATGTAAAATACCTGTCAGGAAAAGGGTCGGACGATGCGGTCGAATGGGACTTCTTCTGTACCGGTGGCAGGAAAAGCGGGGAATGGAATAAGATCAAGGTTCCCTCCTGCTGGGAAATGGAAGGATACGGAACCTTCAACTACGGACATGACAAGCCGAAAGCTGACGAATCCGGATTGTATAAAACAACATTCGAAGTGCCGGCGACATGGAAAGGCAAACGTATCTTTATCGTTTTCGAAGGTTCCATGACCGATACGGAAATTAAGGTAAACGGAAAACAGGCAGGTACTCCCCATCAGGGAGCTTTCTACCGATTCAAGCGGGAGATAACCAAACTGGTCCATATGAACAAAGAAAACCTTTTGGAAGTCAAAGTGAATAAAATGTCGTCCAATGCCAGTATCAACGAAGCGGAACGGCAATGTGATTTCTGGGTATTCGGAGGCATCTTCCGTCCGGTTTACCTCGAAGCTGTTCCTAACAACTTCATCGAATATACGGCGATCGACGCCCGGCAACATGGCGAACTGAACGCAGATATATTTATAGACAAGAAACTTTCCGGCATAAAAGCGGAAATAGAGATCAAAGATGTCCAGGACCAGACGATGGGGAAAATCACATCTGCTTCCATAAACGAAAAAACAGGAAAAATATCCCTATCTGGCAAAATCGACAATATCAAACCCTGGTCAGCCGAAGACCCACAATTGTACACCGCCATAATCACCCTTCGCCAGAAAGACAAAGTACTGCATACCATAACCGACCGGATCGGGTTCCGTACAGTCGAAGTGAAACCGAAAGACGGTGTCTATATCAACGATGTGAAAATGCACTTTAAAGGGGTGAACCGCCACTCTCACTGGCCCACTACGGGACGAACGACGAACAAGCAGCTTAGTATTAACGACGTCAAGCTGATGAAAGAAATGAACATGAATGCAGTCCGCATGTCACACTATCCACCTGACAAACATTTTCTGGAAGTTTGCGACTCTCTGGGGATGTATGTGATCGACGAACTGTGCGCTTGGCAATATCCTCCTTATGACACGGAAGTCGGGACCATTCTAGTCGGAGAAATGCTGAAACGGGATCTCAACCGTCCGTCTATCATTTTCTGGGCAAACGGGAATGAGGGAGGCTTCAATTTTGACCTCGACTCACTATTTCCACAATATGACCCGCAAAAACGAGCTGTCCTGCATCCTTGGGCGTTATCGGGAAATATCAATACGGTACATTACATCAAATATAATTCCGGAATCGGCAATATGTTCCACGGAAGGGATATCTTCATGCCGACAGAAATCCTGCACGGATTATACGACGGTGGACACGGAGCCGGACTCGACGACTACTGGAACCTGATGCTCTCCAATCCGCTTTCAGCCGGCATGTTCCTTTGGGACTTTACGGACCAGGCAGTTGTTCGCGAAGATAAAAACGGATTCTACGATACCGACAAAGATCATGGAGCCGACGGTATCGTAGGTCCATATCGCGAAAAAGAAGGCAGCTTCTTTACAATCAAAGAAATATGGGCGCCGATCCATCTGCCGAAACGCTATCTCACACCGGGATGGGATGGCCGTTTCGAAATAGAAAACAGATATGCGTTCACAAATGCGAACGCTTGTAACTACACATACCGGCTGTCTAAAATCAACTCGCTTGCACAAAAGGCTATACAATCGGTTTCCGGCAAGATCACTTCTCCTGATATCCGTCCGGGAGAAAGAGGGTATTTGCAACTTGAACTTCCCTCCGGCTGGCAGGAATACGACTTTCTATATGTTACGGTAAAAGACCGTTACAACCAAGAGTTATTTACCTGGAGCTACGAGATCGGCACACCCGACCGTCTTGCCAACCGTCTGCTGCCACAGGAAGGTAGCGTCCCGACTGTAAAAGAAAGCATCGATAACTGGTATTTTTCGGCTGCCGGTACGGAGGTAACGTTCGACAAACAAAACGGCCTGCTCCGGTCAGTCACTTCCGGAGGTAAAGCAATCCCGTTGAACAATGGGCCGGTACTGATATCCAATCAAGATATTATTTGTAAATCAGTAGAATATAAGCAAGTGGAAGGAAATCCTCAACTGATTGCCACTTATACGTCCCGAAACGGAAAAAATACAGTCTACACATTCACCTGGACCATGCTCCCTTCCGGCATCGTAGAACTGGATTACAATTACCGCCCCCAGGACATGGTCAAGATGGCGGGTATCACGTTCGATTTCCCAGAAAAGGAGATCGCCGGAGCCACTTTGCTCGCCAACGGACCATACCGTGTATATAACAACCGGATGAAAGGCGGTTCGCTGGATATCTGGGATAAGAAGTATAACAACACTATCACTGGTGAAAGCTGGGATTATCCGGAATTTAAAGGATATTATTCTTTGTTTTATGGAATGAAGCTCGATTGTCCCACTCCATTCGAAGTCTACAGCGGGAAAGAAGATATCACCTTGCACCTCTTTACCCCAGCCGTACAAGAACAATACGATCCGAAACGTAACCACACGATTGCCGACTATCCGGAAGGAAATATATCTTTCATGAATGCAATTCCGGCTGTCGGAACCAAATTCGGAAAAGCGGAAGATTTCGGCCCCCAATCTCAACCGCATCGTGCCAGAGGAAACGGACCGGAAAATAATGTCAGTGGAAAATTGTATTTCCGCTTCTAACAGAAGCAAATACAATTAAAAGAGATTAACAGTTATATTCGGAGTAGCCCGGATTAACTGTTAATTTTTTTTGTTTAATAATAACTTTATCTATATTTGCAGAATCTTGAATGAAATCAGAGAGTGTGAATAAACAGCGTTTAATAAATATAAACTTAAATCAGTTATCCAATGGGGCCATGAAGTCAAAGTATCTTTGTATATAGAGAATAACCACGGCTATTCTTAATATTCATATAGTTAACTTATTGAGTAGTAACTTAAATCACCATGTGAACATGAAAAATAACAAAATGGCAAAAATTTGCCTGCTTTCTCTTTTGCCCAGCATCAGTGTTCTGGCAAGTGAGAACTACATCACGGACCCTGCAACGAGCCTGCGGGGAAAATCGGACTCGGCAGTTCCTACACGTTTGCAACAAAACGGAAAGACCATCACAGGAGTCGTACAAGACGCACTCGGTCCTATAGCCGGAGCCAACATTATCGTAAAAGGAACGACAAACGGGAACATTACGGACATGGATGGTAAATTCACGCTTGAGAATGTGCCCGCAAACGCTACTCTCGTTATCTCCTACATCGGATTTACTCCACAGGAAATACGCGTAGGGAATCAGACCACCTTTAACATTACTCTCCAGGAAGATTCCGAAGCACTGGACGAAGTTGTAGTAGTCGGCTACGGTGTCATGAAGAAAAAAGACTTGACAGGAGCCGTTTCACAATTGAGCAGCAGTTCGATGAAAGACCTCAAAGTGTCGCATCCGACAGAAGCGATGGCCGGAAAACTGGCCGGTGTACAGGTACAACAAGTCGGAGGGCAACCGGGGCAAGCGGCCACAATCCGTGTGCGCGGGTCCGGCTCCATCACGGCATCCAGCGCCCCGTTGTATGTTGTCGACGGATATCCGCTGGGGGAACAAAACTTGAATGCGATCAACCCGAATGATATCGAATCTATCGAAGTATTGAAAGATGCTTCGGCAGCCGCTATCTACGGTTCGCGTGCAGCCAACGGGGTCGTATTGGTCACAACCAAGTCGGGAAAGACCGGCAAGGTCAGCGTAAGCTTGGATATCTATGCAGGTTTCCAGAACGTAACAAAGAAGATGGACCTGATGAACGCACAGGAATTTGTCGAATTCAGCCGGGAAGCCTTCAATAACAACTACATCAGCAAGGTTCCTGGAGCATCTGCCAGCGATCCGCTGAGTATGCGTCCGTCCGGAAACCGTTATCGTTACCCTGCTATCTACGATGATGCCGCCTATATTGCTTCTTTAGGTGCCGGAACGGATTGGCAGGACGAAATTTTCCGCACTTCGCCCGTACAGAACTATCAGTTGACAGTAACAGGTGGCGACGAAAAGACCAAATATATGTTCTCTGCCGGCTATTTCAACCAGCAGGGTGTCGTTATCAACAGTGATTATGAACGATTCTCGGCAAGAGCCAAAATCGACAGCGAACTGAACAGTTGGCTGAAGATGGGTGTTAATCTGGCTCCAACCTATATGAACGCAAACAAGACAACCCAAGGCCACTGGGCAAGTGATGGTGTCATCAACGCAGCTTTGGCGACATCTCCCGTAGTACCTGTATATAATGAAGACGGTACATGGGCTTCACAGTCCATGTACGCCGTCGCTAGCGACGGATTGACCGGTGTACCGAATGCTGTGGCCTTGACACATATCCACAACTACGACACAGATCTCCGCCTGTTCAGTAACGGTTACATCGAACTTTCCTTGTTGAAAAACCTGAAACTGAAATCCACCATCGGTGCCGATATCCGCGAATACAGAGGCGAATACTTCCGTCCGGCAACCATTCCTAACAACGGTAACGTGGCTCCTCTCCCTTCAACGGAGAGAAAAGCGACAGAGAAGTCGACCGAAGTTATCAACTGGCTGAACGAAAATACAATTACTTATTTCGAATCGTGGGGTAAGCACGAACTCGACGCTGTTGCCGGTGTCACTGCACAGAAAAACATCTACCGCTACACAGAGGCTACGGGTTCCGATTTCCCGAATGATAAAATCCAGACACTCAACAATGCAACAGTAAAAAGCAGCAAGTCAGAACGCAAGACCTGGACATTGCTCTCCTATCTGGCACGTGTCAACTACCGTTATAACAACAAATACTACCTGACCGCATCCATCCGTGCGGACGGTTCTTCCCGTTTCGGCAAAAACAACCGCTACGGTTATTTTCCTTCCGGATCAGTAGCATGGCGTCTATCTCAGGAAGACTTTCTGAAAGATGTAAAATGGTTGTCGGACATGAAGATCCGTGCAAGCTATGGTATCACAGGTAACAATAATATCGGTGATTATGCGTCGATCGGTATCATGGAAAATGCTAACTATGTATTGGGAACGGGTACGGGTAATATCGTAAACGGTGCAGCCCAAAAGAGCTTCTCCAACGCTGACCTGACTTGGGAAAAGACACGCCAGACCGACCTCGGTTTCGAAATCTCCGTTTTAGACAGCCGTCTGTCTTTGTCTCTGGACCTGTACTATCGTAAGACTACCGATCTGTTAATGAACGTCGACATCCCGACAATCACCGGATTTGATAAAGCCATGCAAAATATCGGAAAAATGCGTAACAAAGGTCTTGAAATCACTATTAGCGGTACTCCGTTCAGAGGAAAAGACTTTACTTGGGATGCAACCGGAAATATCTCTGTCAATCGCAACAAAGTATTGGCTTTAGGACCGACAGGAGACCCGATCTTCAGCGATGGCGGTGCCGGAACAACTCATGTTACGATGGTAGGTCAGCCGATCGGTGCTTTCTACGGATATAAGATGTTGGGAGTCTTCAAAACGAAAGAAGAACTGGAATCGTATCCTCATCTGGCCGACACGCAGGTGGGTGACGTCATGTTCGAAGATGTCAACGGAGATCAGAAAATCGATGCTGACGACCGTACGATCATCGGTAACAATATGCCGGACTTCACCTGGGGTATGACACACTCTTTCACCTACAAGAACTTCGATGCCAGCATCTCCCTGCAAGGGGTTGTCGGAAATGAAGTGCTACACTTGGGTAGACGCTTCTACACACAGGGCGAAGGTAACCAGAATCAGCTGAAAGAGATGATGGGACGCTGGCAGTCAGAATCAAACCCGGGTAACGGATGGATTCCGAGAGCCAACTCACAGCCGACCGGACAGAACAACGCCATTTCTTCCCGCTGGGTGGAAAACGGTTCTTTCCTCCGTATAAACAACCTGACTGTAGGTTATACGTTGCCAGAAGCATTCACCAAGAAATGCAGTATCCAACGTGCACGCGTATATGTTTCTACACAGAACCTACTGACGATCACAAGTTATAGCGGCTACAACCCGGAAACAAGTTTCAAGGAAGACAACGTCACAGCTCCCGGTACCGACTACGGTATGTACCCGCTGTATCGCACCTGTACTTTCGGTATTAACGTAACCTTTTAAATAGCAGACGAATTATGAAACTAAAATATAATCTGATCGCAATAGCTCTTCTGGGATTCAGCTTCTCATCTTGCAGCGACTTCCTGGAACAGAATCCGCAAACGGATTTAAGTGAAAACGATTTCTATAAAACAGCCGACGATATTCTTTCGGCAGTAAACGGAGCCTACTCTTCTCTACAAGAAGGTGATATCTATGGTAACTGGTATGTTTTCGGAGAAATTCCCTCCGACAATACCCGCAACCAGCTCTCCGGTTCGGTAACCACTCAGAACGAGTTCGACCAGTTCTATATCGACACGCAGAACAGTATGATCGCCAGTTTCTGGAAAGCAGCCTACAAAGTTATCAACCGTACCAATACTGTGTTAGGCCGCATCGACGGAATCGAGATCAATGCCGAACTGGCAAACCGGTACAAACTGGAATGCAAGTTTATCCGTGCCCTGATGTATTTCAACCTGGTCCGTGTCTACGGCGATGTGCCTTTGGTACTGAAAGAGATCAGCATCTCGGAATCTTACGACATCCTGCGCGAACCGAAAGAAAATGTTTACAACCAGATCATCGCCGACTTGAAAGAGGCACAAGGTCTTCCTGTTTCCTATTCGACAGCCGAAGACGGGCGTGCCACCCAGGGAGCAGCCAAAGCATTACTGGCAGACGTCTACATGACTTTGCACAAATATGCAGAAGCGGAAACGATCCTGGCCGAAATTATTAACAGTGGACGGTACGGTTTGTTGGAAAATACGCCGGGTAGCCTGAACATCGACGGTTACAAAAACGTGTTCAGCCCAGTTAACCACAACAGCAAGGAAGGTATCTTCGAAATCCAGTTCCTGAAAGGTGGCTATGGCGAAGGCTCCAACTATGCCAATAACTTTGCACCTGAAAACTCAGGAACAAATGTAGTGGCAGTCGGCGGTACAGGTGGTAATAATATCCCGGAAATGGACATTTACAATGCTTATGAGGAAGGCGACCTCCGTCGTGATTTCTCCATGTCCTTAGGATATTACGATAACCGTAAGAACAACGAATGGGTAGAATCCCGCTATGTTTGCAAGTTTATGGACGTTCCATACCAGAACAATGATGCCAGCAACAACTATCCGGTGATCCGCTATGCGGATGTGATCCTGATGTATGCCGAAGCCCTAAACCAGAACGGAAAAACGGCAGAAGCCTGCAAATATCTGAATATGACACGCCGTCGTGGTTTCGGTTATCAGACAACAGAGACCAGCCCGGTCGACCTGCAGACAACCGACAAGGCTCAGTTCGCTCTGATGGTAGAACAGGAGCGCCGCGTGGAACTGGCATTCGAAAACCATCGCTGGTTTGACCTGATTCGTACCGGACGCGCAGTCGAAGTGATGAAAAGTAAAGGATTCTCACTGAACGAGACTAACCTGATCTGCCCGATTCCGCAAAAGCAGATCGATGTCAATCCGAAACTGACGCAGAACGACTACAAGATCGAATCTCGAAATTAACCGAAGAGGCAGGAAGTGTGTCAAAATCTCCTTGTCCCCACACTCGACATAATGCAATCTCGCGTCGAGTGCGGGAACAGGGATAAGTTTTGATGCACTTCCCTTCTTTTTCGCTATCTTTACAGCCTACCTAAAATAATATCAAATGAAAAGCTGGATAATTTTATTAAGTACGTTGTGTTTATTCTCATGTAACCAACAGGAAAGCAAATTTGAAAAATATGTAGATCCGCTGATCGGTACGGATATCCGCATTGTACAGGGGAAAGACAAGAACTCGACGGAAGAACGTGGACAAATCATGCCCGCTGTCGGAGTTCCGCATGGTATGACCAACTGGGTGGCACAGACACAGGCGACCGAACAGAAATGCCATCCTCCTTACTATTATTTCCAAGACGCGATCCAAGGATTCCGGGCCAGCCACTGGATGAACGGCTCCTGTACACAAGACTACGGAAGTGTCACGATCATGCCGCTCTGTAATAAGCTCGAAACAGACCCGGTCAAACGCTCCTCCTCTTTCGACCATACTCAAGAGATAGCGACTCCCTCCTATTATTCAGTTGACTTGAACGACTATGGCATCCATGCCGAACTGACCGGACTCTCCCGTGCCGGCATTATGCAATTCAGCTTCGAACAGGATGGTGACCACTATATCGTGATCGAGCCCAACAGCGATGAAGGTGTCGCCTTCGTCGAGGTCGATCCTGAGAAAAAAGAAATTACCGGTTACAACCCCGTACACCGCATCTACCAGGGATACGGCAAGGAAGCCGGATTCAGCGGACATTTCGTAATCCAGCTGAATGAAGAAATTGCCGACTATGGCGTTTGGGACAGCACCACGATCACATCCGGACGGAAATCGGCAAGAGGGCAAAAACATGCTGTCGGAGCTTGGGTAAAACTGGCTTCCGATAAGCCGGGAAAGACATTGGTCAAGGTAGCCACCTCTTTCACGAGCATCGACAACGCCCGTAAGAACCTGGCCTGCGAAATCCCGGGATGGGACTTCAACGAAGTACGGCAAGCTTCATCCGACACCTGGAACCAAACTTTGGGGCAAATCGCTGTAAAAGGGAACAATGAAGAAGAAAAGGTAAAACTCTATTCGGCTCTCTACAACGCACACTTCCTGCCCCGCACATTCAGTGACGTGGACGGCTCTTATCCGAAATTCAACGGTGGCGGACAGATTATGAAGATGGATCACGGAACCTACTATTGCGACTTCTCGCAATGGGATACCTATCGTGCGGTCCACCCTCTATTCTCCATCCTCAACCCTTCCCGCAACGGAGATATGGCACATTCACTCGTATTGAAAGGACAGCAGGGCGGCTGGTTACCCATCTTCCCATCCTGGAACAGCTACACGGCTGCCATGATCGGTGACCATTGCATCGCCATGATCGGAGACGCCATCATCAAAGATGCTCCGGGCTTCGACTATGAAGAAGCTTACACGCTGATGCGCAAAAATGCCTTCGAGGCCAATCCGGACTCCGGCAGCTATCGCGACGGGAAAGGCCGCCGGGCAATGGAGTCTTACCTGAAATACAACTACGTGCCGTTAGAGGATCAAGTAATGGAAGCATTCCACCGCCGTGAACAAGTCTCCCGCACACTGGAATATGCCTATGATGATTTTGTCCTTTCACAGGTTGCCAAGAAGTTAGGCAAGACAGACGATTATAAAGCGCTCATCAAACGGGCGGAAAACTACCGGAACGTAATCGACCCCGAAACCGGCTACGCCCGTGGACGCCATGCCGACGGAACCTGGATCGAGCCCTTCGACCCGTTTGCCTCCACTTCGTTTATCTGTGAAGGGACTCCTTACCATTACACCTGGTATGTTCCCCAGGACATAGCTGGGCTGATCCGACATATGGGCGGAAAAGAGCGCTTCATCAACCGCCTGGATACTTTCTTCGAAGGAGATTATTACTGGCATGGCAACGAACCGGGACACCACATCGCCTATCTTTTCGCTTATGCCGGCGAACCCTGGAAGACCCAAAAATGGGTGCATGACATCATCAACCGCGAGTATTTCACTACCCCCGACGGACTTTCCGGCAATGACGATGCCGGCCAGATGTCATCCTGGCTGGTTTTCAGCATGGTTGGCTTCTATCCGGTCTGTCCGGGCATGCCCTACTATGTGATCGGTAGCCCGTCATTCGAAGAAAGTGTTATCACACTTGAAAACGGCAAGAAATTCACAATCGAAGCCAAAGGGGCATCGGAAAAGAATATCTACATTCAGTCGGCTACCCTTAACGGTCAGCCATACGACAAGAGCTACATCCTCCACAAAGACATCATGAACGGAGGCATCCTTTCGTTCGTCATGGGAGATACCCCTAACAAGGAATGGGCCTCAGCTACCGGATCGCTTCCACCTTCACTCGGTTTATAAAGAACGACACATGAAAAGAATCATTTACATACTCCTGCTCTGTCTTGCCGTCCTATCGGCAAAGGCAGGGCAGGATACACCCGTCAGATTAGGAATCATCGGACTGACCCACTCGCATGTGGGAGGTGTTTTAAACGATAAAAACAAACCTTATGTCATAGCCGGCATTGTCGAACCTGATAAGCAATTGGCGGAACGTATGTCCAAGCGATTCGGTTTCAGCATGGAAATCGTATATTCCACCATGCAGGAACTTTACGACCAACAGCATCCCGAGGCTGTTGCCTGCTTCAACGCAACCTATTATCATCAGGATGTCGTCCGATTCTTCGCCCCCAAAAAGGTTCACATCATGGTCGAGAAACCGTTGGCTACGAATAGTAGACAAGCCAAAGAGATGGCGGAACTCGCCTTCCGGCACGGAATACACCTGCTGACCAACTATGAAACGACTTGGTACGGTTCTCATGAGGCAGCCGCACAACTCATACGGAAAGGGGAAATCGGAGAAATACGCAAAGCGATCTTCCGCGACGGACATACTGGCCCGGTAGAACGGAACACGCATCCCGAAATGATCCCCTGGATCAAAGACCCTGTCTTAAACGGTGGTGGTGCTGTGATGGATTTCGGCTGTTACGGGGCCAACTTAATGACTTGGCTGATGGACAACCGAAAACCCCTCTCCGTTGTATCGGCTTTCCAGACCATCAAACCGGATCAATATGAAGAAGTGGAAGACCAGGCCACCGTTATCCTGACCTATCCGGAAGCCCAATGCATCCTCGAAGCCTCTTGGAACTGGCCAGTCAATATGAAGACCTCCGAGATATACGGAAAAAACGGCTATATTCAGATTCCGGATAAAGAAACGCTACTGATCCGTACAGGCGAAAAGTCACTCGTACAACAAATCAACCCGGTAAGCCGTCCCGCCCCCTATAATAACCCGTTCTCCTATTTTTGCGCCGTGGTTAGAGGAAGTGCAGAAGAAGATCCCCAGTCATCCTTGCAGAATAATCTGATTGTAATGGAAATTCTTGATGCAGCGAAAGAATCGGCAAAAACAGGAAAGGTAATCTATCTGAAATAAGTATCGTTTTTCCTTTAAATTTTTACTATATTTACACGCTAATCGATAGGGAGTGATGGAATATTCAACAGATTTAAAGGCTTTCAATCAATTATTCGCAGATTATCAAGGACGGTTCATCCGCTTTGCGAATATGTATGTGAGGGATATGGCCGTTGCCGAAGATTTCACCATAGAGGCACTGATGCAATACTGGGAAAACCGGAACACACTAAAGGCCGATTCCAATGTTCCGGCCTATATACTCACGATCATCAAAAACAAATGCATCAACTACCTGCAACATATACAAGTCAGGGAAGATGCCAGCGAACACCTGAAGAATCATGCCGAATGGGAACTGAACACCCGCATTTCCACCCTCGAAGCCTGCGATCCGGAAGAACTGTTTACAGCCGAGGCGCAAGAGATCGTGAACAAGACATTGGCCACCCTGCCCGAACAGACCCGCCGTATTTTCATCATGAGCCGCTACGAAAACAAACCTTACAAAGAGATAGCGGAAACACTCGGTATGACTACCAAAGGCGTGGAATACCACATCACCCAAGCCTTAAAAAAGTTACATATCAACCTGAAAGACTACATTCCATTATTTGCATTCTTATCCTACATGAGCTAAAATATATTCTTCTATTAAATTGAAGAGATTTATAGTCCATAAACATCCGCCATCTCAGATTATTTATATCTTTGTGAAAATGAAAAAACACAAACTATGGACGATAAATTTTATATAAAAGACGGCTCTTTCTGTTTTATAATACCTTTTTTTACAAAGGAGTCTGATATCTGCGACCAATTTTTCCAGAATCTAAAAAACAAGCGGAAAGAAGTTGATGCTAATTTCTCGGGAGATGAGAACATCAAAGAAAAAATGAAAGTAACAGAGATCACCAAAAACGAATTTGTCCAAAATATTAAAAATGCAAACTTTCCCTTTATACAAACAAATTTCAGTTGCAAGTTCTGTACCCAAGAACAGTTATTGTATAAAAGGAAACACCTATGTCAATGCGTCTCTTCAGCTGTGAAATTTCATGATGACATCAGTCAGAAGAATGATTCAACACAACTCTACTTAGACCATTATTCCGCCTCATATTCGCATAACGACGTCTTCTGTGAGTTTGATTTCAACGTAATTCTCTACATCAATCACGATAACGAAGGAAAGATAAGTTATGTAGTGATAGAAATGAATACCAAGAACATAAAAGGGAATTTGTTCAGCGATGTTACTCCCGATGATACACTTGATCCGGAATATATCATCTTTATCAAGCATCTTTTTTATAAACGCAAAATGACACTTGATCTAATACGCAAAGGATCAACAGAAAAGAAAGAATACTGCCTACAAAACTGGGCAACCGACTATATGAGAAAACTCTGTGTTGCCTTAGGTATCTCTTATCACAGCGCAGTTCCCGATTATGTCAAAAATGCAGCATTCAGATATTCCTTTATCGAACTGAAAGAACTGAGAGACGGAAACAACCAGCCTGTCTATTTTAATTTTGATAACATAGAGAAGTTCCTTGAAGATCATAGTCACTTGACATACGGTTTACTTCTTAGCGATGAAGGATGGAGAGCCGTTCCCAAACACATTATAACAAAAAAGCTACAAGATTATTGGTTCACACGAAAATTCTCTTGCACCTTTTTCCTACAGCATAATGCTTTGCTTTTCAACCTAAAAAGTTCGAAAGAAGGAAAAGCTTACTCTAAATTTGGGCAACATTGGTTCAGCAGATACAAAGATGATAAATATGCAGATTATATCACCTCCGTCCCTTGCCTGACAGGGATCGATACACTTGCTATTTTTGTATTTTTAAAAGCAATAGCAAAGCAAGTATATATTGACAAATACAAAAATACAATGGGGGAAAGTCAAGAAGAACTACCCTTCGTTATATCTTTGGTGAAACAGTCCGTATTATGGGGCAGATCCATCATTCAGAAAATTAGACAGGAAAAGCGAACAATAAAAGTCTCCAAACTACTGATAGAAGCCAGGAATAATTTGGAGTTACTAACAAGAATCTTGAACTCTCCCTCTTTTATGCTAGGAGAGATAAAAGGGATGGAAGAATGTATATACAGGCAATTCGGTATCATCGACACGATCAAATATGTAAAAGAGATCTATCAGAGGCAATCGGATAAATTGCACTTCAGCTACGAGATCAACAATAATAATACAATTAAGATCTTAACAATACTAACTGCAGTTATTGGTCTCTCACAGGTATTCCGTTCACTTTGGTTCAGTATTACCGTTTTAGTATCAGTCATTAGCATTTATATATATTATGGAGTTAAATACAACTGGTTTAAAAACAAAGATAATAATTCTATGAAAAATGATTGGATAGATAAAGAAGTCATATATCAGGTATTCGTTGACAGGTTCGCAGGTTTTCCTGAAACAAAAGAGAATGGTAACATTTTCATGGGAGGAAACCTCCAGGGAGTAATTGATCGGTTGGATTATTTGCAGAACATGGGCATAACAACCCTATGGCTCTCTCCCATCTATTGTACCGCTAATTACCATGGCTATCATGCAACCGATTTCATGAATATAGATCCAAGGTTCGGCACAATGAGGGAATTGGCAGAACTCATCGAATCTGTACACAAACGGAAAATGAAGATCATCGTAGACTTTGTGCCCAATCACTGTTCTATCAACCATCCATTTTTTCAAGATGCCCTAAACAATAAGGATAGCAAGTACCGTGACTGGTTTTATTTCAATAAGAAGAATGAGTATACCTGCTTCCTTAAATATCAAGAGCTACCAAAGATAAACCTAGATAACCAGGAAGCACGTAAATACATGATTAATGTTGCCCGTTTCTGGTGTGCCAACTCTTTCGATGGTTTACGAATAGACCATGCAGTAGGTCCTTCATTCGATTTCTGGGATGAGCTAATGTCTACAATGAGAAAGGAATTTCCAGATAAGATATTCTTTGGCGAGGTATGGTGCCAAGGTATCAAAAAACAATGTTACAAAACCCTACACTTAAAACGCAACTGGATCAAATATATATTCGGAATCAAACAAGAAAGTTTCCAACGCGACTATATCAACGTTTTAGACGGAATCTTGGACTTCAAATATAGAGAGATCCTAATAGACGCAATAGAAAAAGGCGAACGCATTCTAAATAACCCTCAATTGGAAGCGCGGGTAAAAAAGCATTTCAGCAAATATCCCAGCAACTTCAAATTACTTTTATTCTTGGATAATCATGACACTGATCGTTTCCTTTTCCATTGCAAAGGAGATAAAAGCCTTTTGTTAGAAGCGATTGAGTTTTCCTGCAAATGGGATAGAGCATTTATACTCTATTACGGAACCGAACAGGGTATGAAAAACAGTATCACTATTTTTGACGAAACTGCTTACGCCGACCTGCGTGTCAGAGAACCAATGAACTGGGACCTAAAAAAAGAAGAGACTATGTACGATTCAATAGCCAATATACTGAAAAGAAAGACAAATAACCAATACTAAATTAAGATGTATCGAAAACTTCTAATCAAGCTTTCGATACATCTTAACTTTCAAGCGATCACCTCGACAATATTACCGTCCGGGTCCAAAACAGCCCCTTCATAGTAGCCGTCTCCTGTGGTACGCGGCTCACCTACGATCTTGTAGCCGTCCGAACGGAACCGTTCAATCATGACATCCACCTTCTCTTTCGATCCGGTAGAAAAGGCAAAATGGGCAAGTCCGATGAACACGTCTGCCGTTTCTCTGGTAATATCGATCCGCTGCATGATTTCAAGCGAAGCTCCTCCTTCGAAGGTTACGAAATAGGAGGCAAAGCCTTTCTTCGGGTTCACATATTTCTCGTAGCTTTTCCCGTTGAAATACTTGATATAAAAATCACGCGAACGTTCCAGTTCATTCGTCCAGATAGCGATATGAGTCAATTGCATATGTTATTCTTATTTACAAATCCGACAACCGGCGCATCTCGCCAGTTCTCCGCGAAAACGTTTTTCTACCAATTTGTGCAGACGGTCTTTCAAGGCATCCAGACGTACATAGTCAATCACATCCGAGGTGAAAGCTACACTCAGCAACATGCGTGCCTCATCACGAGGAATGCCGCGACTCTGCATATAGAACAAGGCGTTTTCGTCCAACTGTCCGGTGGTCATACCATGCGAACATTTCACATCGTCGGCATAGATTTCCAACTGGGGCTTGCTGTACATGCGAGCTTCACGGGTCGCGCAAAGATTGCGATTCGTCTGATAGGCCGCTGTCTTCTGTGCATCTTCCTTCACTAAGATACGGCCGCTGAACGCACCGACCGCATGGTCATCCAAGACATTCTTGAACAGCTCGTTGCTGGTGCAATAAGGTACGGCATGCGTAATATGGCTGTAGGTGTCCAGCTGCTGTTCCTTATCCAGGATCGACATACCGCACAAAGTCGCTTCAGCCTGTTCGCCGTTCAGCTCGATATAATAGTTATTACGGGTAAGGCCGTTATTCAGTGTGATACCATTCACCAAAACATTACTTCCCGCTTCCTGCTTCACATGTACGGAGGCAAAACGAGTAGTTGACACGCTGCTCTCTTCGAGGTCGTAGTAATCGAAGAAGGCGCCTTCGCCCGCAAAAATTTCGACAACCTGTGTCGCTAAGAACTTGACATCGTCGATGCTATGGTCGCACACCAGCAGCTTGGCTTCCGAACGGGCCTCCATAATCACCAGGATACGGCGATTCGCCATCGTGTCCACATCACTACGGAAAATATTCACCAATTGGATCGGACGCTCCACAACGACACCTTCCGGCACATAGATCACAAAACCATCCTGAGCCAGCATCGTGTTCAAAGCAACGATACCATCCTTACCGGTCGGAGCCGCTTTACCGTAATAACGGGAGGCTACTTCGGGATATTTCTCCATAAAAGTACGCATCCCCCCGGCATAAACGCCTTCGGGAAGATGGGCTTTCGGCAACATCTTGTCATAGAAAGTATCGTTCACCACAAAATAAAGAGAAGTACTCAGGTTGGGGACGTCACAACGGAATACGTCATACGGATTGACCGGGATATCGAGACGATTGATATTCACCCCATAGTCCGGAGCAAAAGCCTGGGCCACATCGGTATATTTATAATCTTCACTCTTCACCGTCGGAAAGCCCAACCGCTCCAAATCAGCCAAAGCCTGTGTGCGGGGTGCATTCTGCACGCCCGAGGCATGGCGACGGATCAGGTCCTCATAGCGGGTGAAAAGATCAATATATTGTTGTTCAGCCTTCATGTCACTCATCTCCCATCTCTTTCTTGATCCAGTCGTAACCTTTTTCTTCGAGCTCGAGGGCCAGTTCGGGACCGGCTGTCTTGACGATACGTCCTTTGTAGAGGACATGTACAACATCAGGCTTGATATAATCCAGCAGACGCTGATAGTGCGTGATAACGATAGCCGCATTCTCAGGTGTACGCAATTGGTTCACACCATTTGCCACGATACGGAGGGCATCGATATCCAAACCGCTGTCCGTTTCATCGAGAATCGCCAGCTTCGGTTCCAACATCGCCATCTGGAAGATTTCGTTCCGCTTCTTCTCACCGCCCGAAAACCCTTCGTTCACGCTGCGGCTCGCCAGCTTATTGTCCAGTTCGACAATCGCGCGCTTCTCACGCATCAGTTTCAGGAAATCGGTAGCCGATACAGGTTCCAGTCCTTTGTATTTACGATGTTCGTTCAGAGCGGCACGCATGAAGTTCACCATGCTGACCCCCGGAATCTCCACCGGATACTGGAAACTCAGAAAAATACCTTCGCGACTACGATCTTCCGGCTCGAGATCCAGCAGGTTCTTACCATTGAAGATCACCTCCCCTTCCGTTACATCGAATGCCGGATTACCGACCAACACACTGCTCAAGGTACTTTTTCCGGAACCGTTCGGCCCCATAATAGCGTGTACCTCACCCGCCTTGACAGAAAGGTTGATCCCTTTCAATATTTCTTTGCCATTGATATTGGCATGTAAATTTTTTATCTCTAACATAACTTTATAATTTATGATTTATGCGATTTATGATTTATGATTTATGATTTATCATCAACGCATAAATCATAAATCATAAATCATAAATCATCCTACGCTTCCCTCTAAAGAAATGGTCAACAGCTTCTGGGCCTCCACGGCAAATTCCATAGGAAGCTTGTTCATTACCTCGCGGGCATATCCGTTTACAATCAAGCCGACCGCTTCTTCCACCGAGATACCACGCTGCCTGCAATAGAACAACTGCTCCTCGCTGATCTTGCTCGTCGTCGCTTCATGTTCCACTACCGCCGTTTCGTTCTGGATATCGGTATAGGGGAAGGTATGGGCGCCACAGGTCGAACTAAGCAACAGGCTGTCGCACTGGCTATGGTTACGGGCACCTTCGGCACGGGGAGAAACTTTCACCAAGCCACGATAGCTGTTCTGGCTATGTCCGGCGGAGATCCCCTTCGAGACGATCGTACTGCGGGTATTCCGCCCGAGATGGATCATCTTCGTACCGGTATCGGCCTGCTGGTAATTGTTGGTGACGGCCACCGAGTAGAACTCACCAACCGAATTATCACCAGCCAGGATACAACTCGGATATTTCCAGGTGATGGCGGAACCGGTCTCCACCTGTGTCCAGGAGATCTTGCTTCCTTCGCCCTTGCACAGTCCGCGCTTAGTCACGAAGTTGTAGATTCCTCCCTTTCCTTCCTTATCGCCCGGATACCAGTTCTGGACAGTAGAATATTTTACTTCGGCCCGTTCGTGCGCTACGATTTCGACAATAGCGGCATGAAGCTGGTTCTCGTCGCGCATTGGGGCGGTACAGCCTTCGAGATAGCTGACGTAGGCTTCATCATCCGCTACGATCAATGTACGTTCGAACTGTCCGGTATTAGCCGCATTGATACGGAAATAAGTGGAAAGCTCCATCGGGCAACGCACACCTTTCGGGATATAGACAAACGAACCGTCCGAGAACACCGCCGAGTTCAATGCAGCAAAGAAGTTATCACGATAACTGACCACACTTCCCAGATACTTCTGGACCAGGTCAGGATGATGCTGGACAGCCTCGCTGAAAGAGCTGAAGATAATGCCTTTCTCGGCAAGTGTCTCCTTGAACGTCGTCTTTACAGAGACGCTGTCCATCACGGCATCGACCGCCATTCCACTGAGTTGTGCACGTTCGTGTAAAGGGATACCCAGCTTGTCGAAAGTTTTCATCAGTTCCGGATCGACCTCGTCCAGGCTCTTCGGGCCCTCCTTCTTCTTCGGGGCGGCATAGTAGATGATATCCTGATAGTCGATCGGCGGTATATTCAGGTGAGGCCAAGCAGGCATCTCCAATGTCTGCCAGTGGCGGAAGGCTTTCAAGCGGAATTCAAGCAGCCATTCCGGTTCATTCTTCTTGGCAGAGATAATACGGACAGTCTCTTCGTCCAATCCTCGATGAATCACCTCCGTATCTATATCGGTAACGAATCCGTACTTATAGTCACCGGTCGTCACCTCATTTAGTATGTCGTTTGAATCTTCCATTATACATTAATATATATTGTTCAAATTATGCAACCTATTCCTCCTTAAAAAACAAATTTTGGAAGTAAATGGTTGGGATTATTTCTTTGACTGAATTATAAAAACGGGATTCGACCTTTGCTTGGCGCGGGATCAGGACCGATCCCTTGTCTATCATCTCCATACCGTTCAGCAGAAGGCTGATAAACGCCATCATAAAACAAAGTCCCAAGACACCGCCCACCAGATGGTTCAGGACACTCAGCGGCGTCGCCCCCACGACACGAGTCAGAATCTCACCCGCCAGCAATATGACACCCACGATCAGCAGAAAGCCCGCCACGTAGCTGAGCACCGTCACCCCTTGTTCGGGAAACCAGCCCAATGCCAATATATATCCGCGCAACCAGAGTGCCGCCTTCGTACAAAAAAAGATCCCGACCAAAAGGGCTATAAGCGAAACAACCTGTTTGATGACTCCATCAAACAGGCCTTTCACAAATCCTATTCCTGCCAGACATAGCAATGTAATGTCCAACCAGTTCATATTTACAATGTCTTCTTGATTTCCGTTTCTTCGTATGCCTCGATGATATCGCCCACCTGGATATCATTGTAGTTCACCAAGTTCAAACCGCAATCCAATCCGGCAACCACTTCTTTCACATCGTCTTTGAAACGTTTCAAAGATTCCAGCTCACCGGCATGGACCACGATACCGTCACGGATCACGCGCACCTTATTCGAACGCTTGATCTTACCTTCACGTACCATACATCCGGCAATCGTCCCCACTTTCGTGATCTTGAATACCTGAAGCACTTCCACGTTGGCCGTGATCTCTTCCTTGATTTCCGGTGAAAGCATACCTTCCATAGCACTCTTCACTTCTTCAATCGCATCGTAGATGATCGAATACAGACGGATTTCGACTCCTTCTTTCTCTGCCAGACGACGTGCAGGCAATGCCGGACGCACCTGGAACCCGATGATGATCGCATCGGAAGCGGCAGCCAGTACGACATCCGATTCGGAAATCTGGCCGACAGCCTTATGGATCACATTCACCTGGATTTCCTCTGTAGACAGACGGATCAGAGAGTCAGACAACGCTTCTACCGAACCGTCCACGTCACCCTTCACGATCACGTTCAGTTCCTGGAAGTTGCCGACTGCGATACGGCGACCGATATCATCCAATGTAAGCATCTTCTGCGTACGCAGACCCAACTCGCGCTGCAACTGTTCGCGGCGGTTGGCGATTTCACGGGCTTCCTGATCTGTCTCCAGTACGTTGAACGTATCGCCGGCCTGCGGAGCACCGTTCAGACCGAGGATCAGCGCCGGTTCGGACGGACCAGCCTTTTCGATACGCTGGTTACGTTCGTTGAACATCGCTTTTACACGACCGAAATGAGTTCCGGCCAATACGATATCACCGACCTTCAACGTTCCGTTTTCAACCAGCACGGTAGAAACATATCCACGTCCTTTGTCGAGCGAAGACTCGATGATGGAGCCAACGGCACGTCTCTTCGGATTAGCCTTCAAGTCGAGCAAGTCAGCTTCCAGCAATACTTTTTCCAACAGGTCCTCTACACCCATACCCTTCTTGGCAGAAATTTCCTGGCTCTGATACTTACCGCCCCAGTCTTCAACCAGGTAATTCATATTAGCCAGTTCCTCCTTGATCTTGTCGGGATTAGCATGCGGCTTATCTATCTTATTGATAGCAAACACGATAGGCACACCGGCAGCCGAAGCATGGTTAATCGCTTCGACAGTCTGCGGCATGACATTATCGTCGGCAGCCACAATAATAATCGCGATATCCGTCACCTTGGCACCACGGGCACGCATAGCGGTAAAGGCCTCGTGACCCGGCGTATCCAGGAACGTGATACGGCGTCCGCTCTGCAACTTCACGTTGTAAGCACCGATGTGCTGCGTGATACCTCCGGCTTCACCGGCAATAACATTTGCATTACGGATGTTATCCAACAAAGAAGTCTTACCATGGTCAACGTGTCCCATCACAGTCACGATAGGAGGACGCGCCACCCAATCTTCTTCGTTGTCGTCTTCTTCATCGGCCTTAATGGCTTCCACCACTTCGGCACTTACATATTCAGTCTTGAAGCCGAACTCTTCGGCTACGATATTAATTGTTTCCGCATCCAGACGTTGATTGATGGAAACCATGATACCGATACTCATACAAGTCGCAATAACCTGTGTAACCGGAACATCCATCATGTTGGCGAGGTCGTTGGCTGTCACGAATTCGGTCAGCTTCAATACCTTGCTTTCCATTTCTTCCTGTTCCATCAGTTCATGTTCACGCTTCTGGATGGCATCGCGTTTGTCGCGACGGTACTTGGCACCTTTATTATTTTTATTCCCCTTGTTGGTCAGACGGGCCAGGGTTTCCTTTACCTGCTTCTGTACATCTTCCTCGCTGATCTCCGCCTTCACCGGCTTGCGCAGGCGCGGCTTGCGATCGTCGTTCGGACGAGACGGACGTGCGTTGGTTCCCGGCGTATTGTTCACGTCTACGCGGTCTTTCTTGATACGGTTACGTTTTTTCTTTGCATCCGCACCACCTTCTCCCGGTTTGACAGGAGCACCGGGTCTTGCCGTTCCGTCTTTCGGTCCCTTGTTGAAAGGCCCGTTACCCGACTGTTGCCCCGGCTTGTTACCGGCGAACTTCTCTCGCTTGTCTTCACGCTCTTTCTTGCGTTCCTCCTTCGTCTTTTTCTTCGGACGGGTAGACTGATTCAACGCGTTCAGGTCTATCTTCCCTGTTACCTTGATTTTCGACTCGAACTTCGGAGTATTCAACCGGAATAATTCTTCCTCCGAACCGTTGCCGGCAGGTGCTGCCGGTTCCGCGGTCACGGTCGTTGACTCTACATTTGCAGCTTTCGGCTCCTGTACAGGCTCCGGTTTAATCACTTCTGCTGGTTCCTTTTCCACTACTATAACTTTTTCTTCTTTTATCTCCTCAGGCTGCTGTTTCACTTCCGGGACTTTCACTTCAGGCATTTTTGCCTCAGGTTCCTTCACTTCGGGAGCTTTTGCTTCAGGGGCTTTCACCTCCTGAACCGGAGCTTCAGCAGTTTTTGTAGCAGAGGTCGCCTCCACAGGCTTCTCCACTTTCTTTTCCACAGGAGCGGAAACAGGCTGATGCTGTACCTCCTGCACTTTTTTATGCGATCTGTCCAGATCAATCCGGCCCTTTGTCACAATTTTAGGCTTGAATTCTTCCGGTATTACAGTCTTTATTTCCGAACTCTTTTCTTCTTTCACAGAAGAAGCTTCCCTGTGAGGACGTTCGGGCACGACCCGCTCACGCTCACGTCCGCCGTTCGGTAAATCTTTTCCAAACTCTTTTACGAGCAAAGCATACTGTTCATCACCGATTCGCGTGTTGGGATTGTTATCCTCAACCTCGAACCCTTTCTTGCGTAGAAACTCAACAACCGTGTTGATTCCTACATTTAATTTCCTTTGTACTTGTATTAATTTTATGGGCATATCAAACTTTGTCGTAATACTTATTCCTGGGTTTCATCCTGTTCTTCTTCAAATTCGGCAGATAAAATAGCAAGTACCTCGTCAACAGTCTGTTCTTCGAGGTCGGCACGTTCTATAATCTCTTCGCGGCTCATAGCCAATACGCTCTTCGCCGTGTAGCACCCGATATTCTTCAGTGCTTCGATTACCCAGCTGTCGATTTCATCCGAGAATTCATCCAAATAGATATCCTCTTCATCTGCACCTTCCAGATCTCGGAAAACATCGATGGCATATTCGGTCAGCATACAGGCTAGCTTGATATTCAAACCACCTTTACCGATAGCCAATGAAACCTCATCAGGATGAAGATAAACCTCTGCCTTACGTTCTTCTTCATTCACTCGTATAGAGGAAATTTTTGCCGGGCTTAATGCACGCTGGATAAACAGCGATATATTAGATGTATAATTAATAACATCGATGTTCTCGTTTCTCAGCTCGCGAACGATACCGTGAATACGGGAACCTTTCATTCCAACGCAAGCGCCAACCGGGTCGATACGGTCATCGTACGACTCGACGGCAATTTTTGCTCTCTCTCCCGGAATACGGGCAATCGCCTTGATGGTGATCAGGCCATCGTTGATTTCCGGCACTTCAAGTTCGAACAAACGCTGCAAGAATAATTTGTCTGTACGGGAAAGGATGATCTTCGGATTGTTGTTGTAGTTGTCCACCCGCTGTACGATAGCACGTACGGTTTCACCTTTACGGTAAAAGTCTGTCGGGATCTGTTCTGTTTTCGGGAGCAGCAACTCATTACCCTCGTCGTCCAACAACAGGATCTCTTTCTTCCATACCTGGTAAACATCGGCAGCGATGATATTGCCGATTTTGTCTTTATATTTAGCAAACAAGCTGTCTTTCTGCAATTCAAGTATCTTTGAAGCCAGCGTCTGGCGCAGGTTCAGAATGGCACGACGTCCGAAATCGGCAAAATGCACTTCGTCGGTTACCTCTTCGCCCACTTCACAGTCGGCATCGATCTTACGGGCCTCGGTCAGTGTCAGCTGAAGATTCTCATCTTCCAGTTCGTCATCGGCGACAACCGTACGGTTTCTCCAGATCTCGAAGTCACCTTTTTCCGGGTTGATAATTACGTCGTAATTTTCATCCGTACCGAACATTTTAGCGATCACGTTGCGGAATGAGTCTTCCAACACGCTGATCATCGTATCCTTATCTATATTTTTCAACTCCTTGAACTCAGCAAGTGTGTCAATCATACTGATTGTTTCCTCTTTCTTGGCCATAATCTTTATTTACTTGAATCTTATTAGGTATTTTGTATATTTTATTTCATCGAATGTATATGACTGATCTTCCTGGACAGTCACTTTACGCTTGGCTCCTTCGGGTTTCACTTGTTTTTCAACAGTGACTACCATCCCGTTCTCGTCAGCCGACTTCAATACACCGGTCAACTTCGTACCGCTTTTAAGCAGCATTTCCACTTCGTTGCCTATATTTTTCACATATTGGCGAAGCACTTTAAACGGAGAAGTTATACCAGCGGAGCCGACTTCCAGCTCGAAGTCCTCCACATCCCGATCCAGGTGACCTTCCACATAGCGGCTCAACTCCGCGCAGTCATCGATACAAACACCCTCATCATTATCTATTTCTATGATAATCAGGTTACCTGGTTTAATTACTACATCTACTAAATAATTGCCGGAAGAAGCTAATTTTTCTTCTACCAACCGACTTATCACGTCCTTTTCAATCATATACATACAGTTAAGAACAAAAGAAGGGGACTGCCCGCCCCCTCCTCATCTTCGCTTAATCGTCCGCAAATATACAAATAATCAGTGAGTTTTCAAATAAATATATATTTTTTCTGCATATTCTGGGGTTTATTGGAGGTGTGTCGAAACTATCCTGTTCCCGCGCCCCTCGCGGGATCGCATTAAAACCGGCCCTATAAAAACCTGATTGATAAGGCCTGTCCTTTTGCGACCCCGCATCAAGTGCGGGGACAAAGAGATTTTGACCCACCTCCTTATATCCTCGGTAATGGTTTATTATCAAAATGACACCCCTATCCCATCTAATTCGAATTAATAGGGCATCTTTTGGAAATTACCCGCAAGGGTAATATTTTTTAACATTCTATTTGATAGCAAATATCCTCTTGGTCTATCGAAATGATAATACGAAAGGAAGAAAATATCGAAAAAAGGTCTTCTTTTGGTGTAGCCATCCTAAAGTATTTGATCATTACCCGTTTTTTTCGTTCCTTTGCCCCTCGAATATAAGGGGGTGCTTGCCGGAATGACGCCCAAGAAACAGGAAGGCAGGCTGAGATCATACCCATTGAACCTGGACGGGTAATGCCGGCGAAGGGAAAAAAGTGTATCTTCAGTAAAAACAGCTCACCTCTGCTATTCCTTTTAAAATTCAGGTTATCAAAAAGAAAAAGGATGAAAAGTGTTCTTATTATTGCCTCATCATTAGTGGTATTGTCGGCGCAAGGCAAAACGGCTGGACCTGCCGATTCTCTGAAAATTTCAAAAGACATCTCGCTGGACGAAGTAGTCGTCACCGCAACCAAAGTAGCCAAAGGGACACCGGTTGCCTACAGTGAACTGACAAAGGACGAGCTGAACCGCCGGAACGACGGGCAAGGCATTCCCTTCCTGATCCTCCAATCGCCGTCCGTCATCATGACATCAGATGCCGGGACAGGCATCGGCTATTCCGGATTCCGCATCCGGGGGACGGATGCCAACCGTATCAACATCACGGTCAACGGCGTACCGGTAAACGACTCCGAGTCACACACAGTCTTCTGGGTGAACATGCCGGACTTCGCCTCTTCGGTCGATAATATCCAGATACAGCGTGGAGCCGGAACCTCGACCAACGGGGCAGCCGCCTTCGGAGCAACCGTCGCCATGCAGACACAGAAATCAGAGTTGAAACCTTATGCCGAATATTCGGTCTCGGCCGGATCGTTCGGAACAGTCAAAAACATGGTCAAGCTCGGAACCGGGCTTCTACAGGACCATTTCGTTTTCGACGCCCGTTATTCCAATATCCAGAGCGACGGGTACATCGACCGGGCCAAGGCCAACATGCACTCCTATTTTGCCTCGGCGGCTTACTATGGGGATAACACGCTGATCCGTTTCCAGACTTTCGGCAGCATCGAGAAGACCTACCAGGCATGGACTGGCGTCCCCTCCTATCTGCTGGACTCAGACCGCACCTACAACCCGTGCGGGGAATATCAAGAAGACGGTGTCACCAAATATTACCAAAATCAGACGGACAACTACCAACAGCAGAACTACCACCTGACAGCCAGCCAACGTCTGAGCGATTTGTGGAACATGAACCTGACACTCCATTACACACACGGGGCAGGTTATTATGAAGATTACAAAGGAGGGGCCAAAGTCAAGGACTACAAGCTACCCCTATATATCGACAGCCAGGGAGACACCATCGCCAAGACAGACCTCGTCCGCCGCAAGTGGCTGGAAAACGACTTCTACGGAGCGATCTACAGCGCTAACTACCGGGGAGAGCGCTTGCAGTTTTCCGCCGGAGCCGCCATCAACCGTTATGACGGCGACCATTTCGGACGTGTCATCTGGGCAAAGCAATCGAACAACCTTCCCGTACCGGACTACGAATATTATCGTAACACGGGCGACAAACTGGATTATAATATGTATGCCAAGGCCAATTACCAGCTCCATCCCAATCTGAACGGTTATCTGGACATGCAGTACCGGGGTATCCACTACACGATCGAAGGCAGCGACGACAAAGCCGGCGACCACGTGAATGTCGACAAGCACTGGCATTTCTTCAACCCCAAAGCGGGCATTAACTTCCAGAAGGGTGGGCACAACGCTTTCGTCTCTTTCTCGGTAGCCAACCGCGAACCGAACCGCGACAACTTCACCGAAGCCGGCCGAGACGAACGCCCACAGCACGAGACGCTCTACGATTATGAAGCCGGCTACGGTTTCGGAAACTCCCGCTTCCGCATCGGCGCCAACCTTTACTTCATGGATTACAGCAATCAGCTGATCCTGACCGGCAAGATCAGTGAAATCGGTGAAGCCCTCACTTCCAACATAAAGGACAGCTACCGGATGGGGATAGAACTCACGGGAGGTGTGGAAATCACCCGTTGGCTGGACTGGAGCGGAAACCTGACACTAAGCCGGAACAAGATCAAGAACTTCACCGAAAGCATCGAGGTCTACGACGCCGACTGGAACTTCCTGCGCGAGGACCACAACGAATTAGGGACGACCGACATCGCCTTTTCACCGGACATCATCGCCAACAGCATGTTCAATTTCAGTTGGAAACAATTCAGTGCGAGCTTCAACTCCCAGTTTGTCGGCCGCCAATATATCGACAATACCTCTTGCAAAGACCGTTCCATCGATCCCTATTTCGTCAGCAATCTACGCGTCGGTTATGTTTTCAAACCAAAGTTCATGAAAGAAATAGCCCTCGATGTCACGGTCAACAACCTGTTCAACGAACAGTATGAAACCAACGCCTGGGTCTACTCGGCAATCGTTGGCGGCGAACGCTATAAAGAGGACGGCTATTTCACCCAGGCAGGAACAAACGCGATGGCACGAGTCACATTCAGGTTCTAACACACATTATAATCATGCAACTATTGGAATATTTCGGAGTATTGACCGGGTTGCTTTATCTGTTCCTGGAGATCAGGCAGCACCGGGCCATGTGGGTGGTAGGTTTCCTCACTTCCCTCGTCTATGTCTTTGTCTTCTTCTTTTCGAAGATATACGCGGATATGGGATTGAACATATACTATGTAGCCATCAGCATATACGGCTTCTGGCAGTGGACACGCAGACGTGAGGTCGAAACGGCCCAGAACGGAGAAGCCGCCCCCTCCCAGGAAGCGATCCTCTACCGTAACATGACGCCCCTCCTTTTCGCCGGGATCTGTTCCGCCATCCTCGCCCTGTTCGCGTTGCTCTATTACTTCTTGCATTATTTCACCGATTCGCCGATACCGGCAGGCGATGCTTTTACCACTGCCGTCGGAATCGTCGCCACCTGGATGCTGGCCCGCCGGATCATCGAGCACTGGATATTCTGGATCATCGTCAACTGCGTGTCCGTCTATCTTTATTACCTGCGTGGTCTCTATCCCACAATGTTTCTCTATATTTGCTACGCCATTCTGGCGGCAGTCGGATTATATACTTGGAAAAAGAAAGGAATAAGAACACATGATAGCACCTTATAATTGCGTAGTCGTGGCAAACGGCAGTTTTCCGCAAACAGCTTTACCGCTCCGTCTTTTGCACGAAGCTTCCGTCGTCATCGCCTGTGACGGGGCCATCGAGGCATTGGACAAAGCAGGCATCACCCCGGCAGCCATCGTCGGCGATCTGGACAGCATCCCGTCCTGCTTCCGCGAGCGCTACGCCGACCGTATTCATATCGTGGAGGACCAGGAAATAAACGACCTGACGAAATCCGTCCGTTTCGCTCACCGATCCGGGGAGCAGGAAGTCCTGATCTTAGGGGCTACCGGGCTGCGCGAAGACCATACGTTAGGCAATATCTCGCTACTGATGGACTACGCCCCGCTGTTCCGCCGGATAGAAATGCTTTCGGACTATGGGATTTTCACCCCTCTCCGGCAAACGACGACGTTGGCAAGCGATCCCGGTACCCAAGTGTCTCTTTTCTCACTCGCCCCTTCCGGCACGATTTCCACCACCGGACTACGCTGGCCCATCCGCGACCGCCAGCTGACAGCCTGGTGGCAAGGTACATTGAACGAAGCGACGGGTGACAATTTCACCGTCGCCCTCTCACCGGAGGCCCGTGTCATTGTCTACCGTACTTTCTAAATAAAAAGTCCCGAAGGGAAATCTTGCGATCAGCCTTCGGGACAAAATACACCCTCAATTTTACAACTTAGTATTTATTCAAGCCTCACGGCTGTTTAATAATAATGCTATTCAACCACCTGTCAGGCAGGCAACTTATTCAATTGAGAAGCTTTCCATTCAGGAAAACCATCAATGTTGTCATACATGTGGAACTGCAACTTGTCATCCGCCACCCTTTTCAACTCCGTTTTAGGAGCCAGTGGCAAACACATGTCATCCACAGCAAACAGTGCTTTCAACAAAACCACATCGTACCCTTCGCGGATTACTTCTTTCTGTAGTATCACCGGCACATTCAATCTGGCCAGATAATAAGCAGAACGTTCATACGCGCACCATGAATCGCCTTCGAGATATAAGTAGACACCATGCTGGTTGTCTATCTCATTCATCAGAACTTTTTCGACATCCGCTATACGTTCCATAATCTGAATAATTTAAAATTCTCAATCTTTTATATGCAAACTCTATGTTGCAAAGATATGGGCAAATATGGCAAAGGTTACATTGTGAAAGTCTCAATCTTACTACTCAAAGCTATCAAATAGCTGATTATCGGCCTCTTTCTTACGCAACTCGTCCAAATTGGCCACAGCTCCCTTCACACCGGCAGCTTTTGCTTGTTCCAGCAGCTTTCCGGCCTCGTCCAGATTCCCTTCCAACAGGTTCAGGACACCACGTGCATGGATAGCTTCGGGGCTATTGCCGGCCTTAGCCAGATAAGTACGGGCCGCATCCAGGTCGTTCTTCGACAATGCGATATTGGCGGCGTTCAGGTTGGCGACAGGGTCGTCACTGTACATGCGGACCGCTATCTCGAACACTTCATTATATTCCTTGCTTCCGATCTCGTAGCTGTTGGCCACCGCGAACATTTCGCTCAAACTCAACTGCTGCGGACGCGTCTTGATAATCTCGCGGCCTTCTTCAACCGTAAAGAACCGCACCTGGTAAGCGACACGGTAGTCGGAACGACGCAACGAAGGATAGATATTCTTCAATACATAACGGTAAGGAACCCCTCCGTCCAAAGCAGCCAGCCTGGCGTCTTTCTTATCCGGATCATCATTGCTGTTGATGATAGCCAGCACAGCCTCACGCGAAGGAACGCTCCGGTCGGCCTCTACTTTTGCTTTCAGGCCTTCCCAATCTTCCGAACCGTTATCCAACGTGAACAGCTCCGGTTTGAAGTCGTGTTTCTTCCGGATATATTCGGAAAGTGCTTTCACACGATTGCCAGCCAGGACCGTATTGGACTTGTAGCTGCCTTCAGGCGATGCAAAACCTTTCAGGATAATGCCTTCAAGCGTGATGTTCTTATCGTTTACGACCGTACTGATCGTATTGTCGATCTTCGCCAGTTCCACCGCATTGTTACGGAAATCCGGCAGGATCGCATATTTACCCACCTGGAAGTCCAGATAAGCAGTCCCTACCTCAGCACGATGTTTCACTGTTTCCGCTTCCGGAGAGATATAAGCCAGGGTAGGTTGCACCTCATACCGCTTGTCGGGACGGGTCAGGACCTTGTCGGCTATCACGAGCGGCGCACCCTGTTCCTCTTTTCCACAACCGCACATATTCGGGACCAGCACGAAACGGGCGTCTTTCATCCACGATTCAAACGGGATTACCGTTTTATAGTTGATGACGCTTTCATTCTTCCCGGCCTGAACGACCAAAAAGCGGGGTTCATCCTGCAAGTTATTCAAAGCGATCTCGCGGTCATACACTTTCTGGCTGATCCGTCCGTTCAGCAGGATGGAAGGTAACCCTTCCTTCTGTGAAGCCGATTCCAAAACCGGTGTCAGGGAGAGGTTCTCGCGAGATTTGATCTGACTGCCGTCGACCGTGATCACGGCGTCGATCACCAATTCGTTTCCTTTTTGTTTCAGTTCGTTACAAACCACTTTTACCGGGGCCTGAGCCAGGATAGCCGGCGAAACGACAGCCAGCAGAGCTGCTGCCATATATATTTTCATTGTTTTCTTCATAGCTCCGATTATTTAATAAAGTAAATAATAGAAAGAGCAGCCTTCGTCACCCCGAAATAGTCTTTCGTTTCGCTCTTCTGAACCGTGCCGCATGATGCGCACGGATATTTATCATAGTCCAGATGCGCCCATCCGATACCGATCACAGCCTCCATACTCCAACGGTTGCTCAGTAGCCACTGATAGCCATAGGACAGGCCGGCTCCGTAGAGGTTGCCCTGATAACGGTAATTCTCCATATTTTTACTCAAGAACTTGATCCCGCCGACATTATAATCGGCATAATGGGCATGCACTCCGAGAAAATGACCGTTAAACTTCTCACATAACCAATAACGTGCTTCCGGCTGAACCATCCAATGCTTCCAACGCATGTCGTCGCCAAACTTCCATCCGTTGTAGTTACCGGACAAGTCCAGTGTCCACTTCTTGCTCAATCCCATCTCAACCCCTAAGTTGATCGTTGCAGTCGCGTCGTACAGCAAGTTTGACTTTACCGCAAACTTCTGCCCATAGACGTTCGTCATCCCGGCCAGAAGCAAAAAGAGGAAAAGTACTTTTTTCATACACTTCATTTTTAATTATCTTTTGTTTTTCTATCGCATATTAAACAACAAAGGAGATAAAACTGTTTATTCCGATACAAAAATAGAATAAGTCTTTACCACGCGCGGTAGGTGCACGTTTCAAGTTTCACAGGCAAAGCTACCAAGAACGGACCGTATGATATAAATACCAACGAAAAAAGGACAGGACGATAGAAATACCGATTAACACACGGAAATATTATCATATCGATGACTTCATCATACAAGCTTCACTATAAAAAGAATCAAGAAGACAAAAAGCACCCCAAAACTATAAGCAGAATTAAAACTTTTCCGTATATTCGCAAAAGTTTGAAGTATGATTAAAACGAAAGAGAGGTTTTTATGAGGATTATTAGCAGTCGTGAATTTAATGACAATCAAAAATTGTACTTTGACTTGGCGGATCAGAATGAACAAATTATTGTTCAAAGAGGAAAAGACAAGGCTTATATGCTTATCCCCATTACCGAGTCAGACAGGTTGTCGACAAACCCTGCCCTGATAAATAAGATCAAAGATGCCGAAAGAGCCATCCGCGAAGGAAAGACGACAAAAATCAATGATATTGACAATATATGGGAAAGTATTCTATAGAAATTGAAAACGAAGCAAAAAAAGAACTAGCAGCCCATTACAAATCAGGAGACCGGAAAACAATCAAACGAATCGAGAGGATATTTAAGGAGTTAGCAGAAACACCTTATGATGGCATAGGCTCCCCCGAACCCCTTAAATATGAACTTTCCGGATATTGGTCAAGACAAATAAATAAAAAAGACAGGCTTATCTATAAAGTAAAAGAAGAAACCATAACCATCTACATTGTCTCCGCCATAGGTCATTATGGCGACAAATAGAAAAATTGCAGTTCATTTCTCCGATTCCCTCTCGAAACGCGCCCATTTGAGTTTTTTATTGACGACCTCCGAAGTGCGGACATGCATGCCCTTTACGAAAATGGATTCGGCTCGGATTTCGTTGATGCGATCTACACGGCGGTATTTGGCGGAGATACCGAAAGTGCAAAAATCGTTCAGGCAGACATCGTAACCGTCTTTCAACCGATCTATGATATAGTCTTCCATCAGCATCCACGAACGCGCCAGTTCCGAACGGAGGGAAGACGAACCGTGCGATATTTCTTCAAACATCCGCTCTTTGTTTATTGTGCCGCGGCTGACTACTTTGGGATAAAAACCCGTTACTTTCTCGCTGTCCTCATTCAGGTTATCATAAATGGGGACAAATCTGTATTGTATACTCATACTATATTATTTTTATAAATGATTATCATGCTTCACATCGACACCTTTCAACTCAATCACCTGATTATTTACCTATTATCAGGTGTCGATGTTGATGTCGATGCAGATGTCGATGTACTCACCCGACCGGCACATCGGTACCCGGTTCTTCTGTTTCCGGTATGACATAATAGTATTTCCGGTCTTTTTTCATCTTCTTCCGTACATTATATTTTTGCATTAATTGTCCGAACAACCTCAGCTTTGTTTCCGTAAGGTCTATTTTGCTCTGTTTGCTGATTGTCATCAATATTTCGGGTGCTGACAACGGCTCACACCCCTCCTCTTCCTCCGGAATACGGAAATAATGGAGGAACAACTCTTCCAACAAAGGCCGCTTTTCGAACATCCGGTTATTCCGGTTCAAAAGCACCTCCTCTTCCGGGGTAAACCAATAACGTTCACCTTCCCTCAAGGCACCGACCGCCTGGGCATAGAGTTGGGGATAATCGATGGGTTCTATCCTGATCATTCCCTTCACCTCCACCCCGATGAAACGGCGGCTACCGGTGGTATCGGTCAGTAAAGCAAACGTATTGGAGGTGGCGATAAACGAAGCGAACCGCCTCATCTCCTCCATGCTCTCGCCATAGGGCTTGCGCAATGTGACTTTCGCCTTTTGGAGCAGGTTTTTCAAATAAGGCTGGCGGGAAGCGGGTATCGAGTCGAACTCATCCAAGTTGATCAGTGCGAAGCGGCTCAACGCCATTTCCGCATCCTTCCGGCTTCCCAAATCAATCCCATCGACAAAATAAGGCCGCAGCTCGGGTGGCAAAAGACTCTGACAGAAAGTGCTCTTGCGACACCCCTGCGGTCCGACCAGCAGAGGGGACGTGCTGTTGGCATGTTCCCGGTCCATCTGCAACCAATGTGCCACCATACTGAGGAACCAAATATAAAAGAAATTCCTCCACTCCTCGTTTTCACAGGGCACACAATCGGCAAGGGGACGGATGCGGTCCTGCCCGTCCCAATGCGGCAGGTCGAAAAGGAACTCCTCGACCGGCCAGTAATGGGAGACACGCCGGGAGTCCACGTAACGCTGTACATCATATTCGATTGCCGACACGCCCTCCAACTGCACTTCGAAACAGATGCTCTTGACCGTCTCGGCCGTCACCGGGCGATAGTCGGTGAACAGCGAATGTCGTTCGCGATACTCCTTACATCCCTTCATCCGGTTGAACCGCAACTCATAACGCCTCGTCATAAACTCTTCCATCTGCATCGCCACCAGCATCCGCCGGGGCATACAAGGCCGCACGCTGCAACGTTTTTCTTTCCTGTAGACGTTCCCGAACGTCGCCCTCAACTCCATCTCCTGCTCCCTTCCGAACGGGTGTATCAGGGCAAAACGGACGGCATCTTCTTCCGGGATAGCGGATTGCCGGCATTTACGCGCCAGATGTACTACGAACTTTTTCCGCTCTTCATCGCCGCCGTCTTCCGGCCCGACCTGCCGGAAGGTGTCGGCAAGGCTAGTTTCATAGAGGAGCGATATGCGTTTGTAACGCTCATAGCCGGGCGCCATGCGCAACAGAGGGTCCGGCTCGCCATCGTGCGCCTCGCGTGTTGTCACCGGAGCGGGCATCTGCAAAGGTTGTTCCTGGCGGATCGGCAAAGCATCCGGATTATAATACAACTCCGGATCATACGACACACGGCATCCTTGTTCCGGAACCGGAAAGCCTTCTTCTTTCCGTCCGACGGGCAATTGGAGCTGTGCCTCATAATAGCGGCTGGCACGTAGGTAGGCATGGGCATGGAAAAGGCGCATACGCTCCTCCGTCTCCGGCACGGAACCGTCGGGCAAGGTAAAGGGGACCAAGACTTTGACACTCCTTCCACTCGATCCGATAAACGAGGCAAGCGTTTGCGGAAAGCCCGCCGCCCGATCCCGTATGGCAGCCGCCTCCGCACGGCCGATCAGATTGCCGATACTAAGCAGCACCAATCCGGTATAGGTGACCACACCGATCCTCTCATCCTCCCGCTTCAGCGTAACGCCAAACAAAACTACAGGTATCTTTTCCGCTGCAAGACTTTTTATCCCGGGAGTCAGATAAGGAATATTCTGCCGCAATGTGGTCACCGGCTTCCGGCTATTTTCCGTTTTCATGGCGTTCAGGACAATGCTTAGTTCAAGGTTACGGAAAGCCGCCAGGTCACCGCGAAGTTGCGTTATTTTCATATTAGCATTAGTTTTTAAATTTCCGGCAAGATAAGGTTTATATTTCGGATATCTATTGTTTTTCAATTATTTTATGCATAGACTAACACAAAACACACCGGGAACTAACTCGAACCATGCCATAAACTAATCCGGGACATACAGGAAAGTTGGGATAGGTAGTACTATGTATAAGGTATAGGTAGTACTATGAATTGCTAATAGGTAGTACTACCTATCGGTGTTATGTCGTACTATCTATAGAGAGTATGTAATATGCTATGAATTAGTTTATGGCATGGTTTGAGTTAGTTTGTGGGAAGATTCGGGATAGTTTGCGGGGAGATAGAGGTTTAAACTGCTGAAAAACGGGGGGATGGATATGCGAAAAACGGAAAAAGGTGTCGATGTGGTGTCGATCTACGCTGTCAGGTCGACACCCGATAACTATCCGATTATAAATAAGTTATACTGAAAGGTGTCGAGGTGTCGGTGGTATGGATGTTTTTTACGACGGTGTATCAAATTGATATTTCCAGATGCGGATGACACGGATATCGCAGATTTATTTTATTGATAATTAATAATATCCGTGTCATCCGCGTCTCCATAAATACCGATATTGGCACACCCCCATCAAAAATCAAGGGCTATGCCGAAACAGCCTTGTCTCCACACGCTTGGCGCGGGAACAAAGCTGTTTCGGCATAGCCCTTGAAAGACAAATAATCGCTTTGGTAATTAATTGAAGCCGAAATTGATCTCGCCTCCAGACTGAATATTTTCTATCACTATATTTAAAGAACCTGTAGCCGGAACACTCTGTATCAATGCAGATGCTTCATACATATTACCGACTTGAAAACCATTTTTGGGTTTCAGGGTTACGCTGCCGGAGGAATATTCTTTCTTTTCACTTACCTGAGTCGGCTCTCCTTCTATTACTTCTCCGACAGACGTCCACGTATTTTCATTAGTAAGCAACAATCCCATCTTGTTAGATCCCCATCCATTACCACCTTCCAATTTCAAGATTTCATCTTCTGGAATTTCCTCCTTATTATCACGAATATAAGCAACTAACTGGGGTTCCCCATTGACCTCTTTATCATTCACAAACCAACTACCTGTTATTTCTCCTTCTTGGGATGTCTCATAAACTGCTTCATAAAGATTTCCGTGCAAGGATATATCCAACTGATCTTTTGCATAGGTATAAAACTTAAACAAATATGTCGTACTTACTTTATCAAACAGCGGACTAAATATTTTACTATCTGAATCTTCAGGAACAATGGCTGATGAAACTAATCTGCTTTTTATACGAATATCATCAACCTGAAGCGTAATATTCTCCAATAAGTAGCCGCTATATCTTGAATATTTCTTCACTGTTAATGGAGGTAATTGAATCCCCTTTGCCACTCGAGGCTTAACACTTGTTGGTATTGTCAATCTATGTCCAAAATAAGTGTATAACAATTTTCCATCAGCATCCACATCATCCAACATGTCTTCTGTAACATCGACTTCTTTCAGATTTTTCTTACCAAACGCATTCTCCACCTCGCCTTTAGTCCAAATTCCATTTTTACCACCTAAATCACCATAATCATAATACCCATTGACCAACAATCTCGGAATATCCACCCGCACTTTCAGTTCCACCCGTGCAGCCAACTGTGTTAACGGGATTTGGATCGGAGAAGCGACTGTAGTCACATCAAATTTTGCGAGTTTGTTACCGACTTTCACCAACTGGTTAGCTTTATCTGCAAATGCAGTTTGATATGAATCGCCACCTTCAATAATCTCCTTCAATGCATCCAGAGATTGACAAGATTTATAAGCTTCATTAGACTCTGTCGGATTAGCTACGACCCAAAAGTCATAAGTGCCATAATCCAAACCTGTTAAAGTGACTTTATATCCTTTTTTATACGTCTGGCTTCCTCCATTTGGAGCGGGGTTATCTACATAGTCATGCTCGGCTTCCGATAAATTATCGCCGGCAAAATACTCGGATGTAATATATTCTCCATTTTTTTGATCGAACACGAATATCCAGCAATCCTGCACATTCAATTCTTCCTCTGTCGCATACACATACCCTTTATCTTCCGCAGCAGCTTTTGTGATGACGGAAGAGGGGGATAGTTCGATGACGAGATCGCCTTTGCCGGAAACGCCCGGCTCGTCTATTATTTTTTCTTCAGTACATGCTGCAAAGATGAACAATGCAGATATAGCTGTCAGGAATATATTTTTCGTTTTCATAATTGTGTGTATTTTACCTGTCGATACTTTCATTTTTATACTCTCCTATTTAATCACAATACAACTTCCGGGATGATATTATAAACCCAGTCTTTCGTATAGAATTCGATTGTGGAATCTCCCCATTTTGGAGTAATCGTCCAATGCACTTTTATGTCGTAGAGGTAGCCGCCTTTGATACCGGTATGGGCAACATTATTAGTCACATTATCTCCACCTGCCGGATTGATCGGATATGTCTTTTCAAAAGTTCTGCCGTCAACTGTGAACTTCACGTACAAGGCTGTATTCGTTTCAGAATCCTGTCCGTATTGGTTAGCATAGCCATAGGCTGTCCCAATCTTTTTCCAAGAATTGTCCTCACCAGTACTTATTTTCATCACAGACTCAACAATGTTTCCAGAGGCATATTCCCCGAAAATCTTGCCATCCTGTTGCAAGTTCACGAATCTAGCTTCCTCAAAAGTAACAACCGGATTATTCTCAAAGTCTTCAAGTGTCACACTAAACTCGGAAAAGTCAAGACGGGCTGCGATTTGGGAGACTGTTACAAGGATTGTGTTAGGATTCTGTTCTGCTTCGCTCGGAGAAACATAATGCGTTGTCACATCTTTTCCATCTCCAAAAACAATATCTTTAGTACCATATTTGATTAGATTCGTTGCAGATAGACAGCCTGAAACTGTTTTATTCAACTCTGTTACTGAAGATCCGAAAGTGATACCATCCAAAAATTGTCCGGCGTTTACAACAACGTGGACAGCCAATGTACGTCCTGCTTTGTATTTGGTCACAAACTTCAAATCTGCCAAAGGATTAGTCGTAGTCTCGGAAGCACCTTTTGCGACAAGGGTTGCTTCCAGATTATCCGCTTTCAAGATTTCTATCAGTTTTCCTTCTTCATATAAAAATATAGAAACGTCAGACATATGTCTTTCAGCTTCACTTGCTTCCAAATCACCACCCAGCTTAACGACTGTGGCTTTTGTAGCCATATCCTTAAAAGCGACACCGAAGTCCAATACTGTATAAGCTTCTGTGGCTTCTTCAATACCCTTCTCTACATCGTTCATGATAGCATCATCTTCCATGGAGCAGGAAAAACCGGCAAGAACTAATATTGCTGCGAAAAATATATTCTTAATTTTCATAACCCTATGTATTTTCTCATTTAACTTACGATGCAAATGTACGGGGATTGCCGACAGGGGGCGATAGGCGAAACTTTCAAGATTAAGTGGTAAAAATACCAAAAGGCAAATTGAGAGGTACACCCTTTAATTGCGATAGAAACGGCTACAGGACCGGATAATTGGCCACTTCTCACTCTTTTGCAGCCTCGTGCCAAGCACGGAGGCAAGTACATTTTGGCATACCACCCCAAAGAGAGGTTATAGCATGGGTAAGTTGTGCCGGTGGGCTTACCGGTATATGTTGCTCCACAGTGAATAAGATTCTTTTATAGACAAAAAATAGGGGGTGTGTCATAATTCCCCCTTTCTTTTTTTATGTTGGCC